>Ga0209164_1001951_pt1 | contig 23888 bp, 19 predicted proteins | sample MTBNYHSulfiMetaG_FD_187458 | JGI IMG/M metagenome (GOLD analysis project Ga0209164, IMG submission 187458) | Enrichment culture microbial communities from rom New York Harbor, USA that are MTBE-degrading - MTBE-NYH (New York Harbor Sulfidogenic)... | ecosystem: Environmental > Aquatic > Marine >... | reverse complement strand
CAGTCGAATTCAATATGCTGGACTTTATGTTTTCGCTTGTCACGGTTCTGGAACTTCCATGTATTCCTGGCCAGGGCATACATGTTGTAGAGCCACCAGAAAGCCGGCATCACCTCAAGCTCATCTTTTGAGGCATTGTTGTTAAGAAGAGAGAAAGGCAGGGGTATGTTGAGCTCGGCAGGATAGTCAGCCTTGGAGAGAAGGACGAACGAAGCAAAGCGGCAGGAGTGTTTGATGCTTGTGCACAGGCCCGGCCAGAAGCCTCGACCGGCCTGGACCTCGTTGTCGTTTGCGCGGCTGTTGTGGTTGGAGCCGACGGTCGCCCCGGCAGCCATATTGCTCTGCCCGAGAACGACAGACGCGATGAGGAAGGAGTTGTTGTGGTGCTGCTCGTGGGCGGGGAAGACGAGATTATTCAGTACCTCGCAGCACGAGATGGTGGAGTTATCACCCAGGAAGGAATTGATCAGTCGCGCACCGTACTTGAGATTCGAGTTGTTGGCAAGTATGAATCTGACGGCCTTGCAGCCATAGAATACGTGGCAGCCGTAGCCCACGATGCCGTTGACCAGCTCGACGCCCTCGCCGATCTGCGTGGGCTCGTCGGCATCGGAGTTCATGGTGAGGTTCTTGAGCTTGTTGGCACCCTTTATGTAGCAGTGAGAGCCTATCCTGACATCCTTCAGGATGCGTGAGTTCTTGATGACGCTCTGTGTTCCCACATATCCATAGAACCCTCGGCGGCTGTCAAAGCTCTTCTGGGTGATTTCCTTAAGTTTCGACTGGAGGGCGGCGTCATCCCGGAACTTGGCCCAGATATACGCGTCGGCAGGTACCATGCCGTCGAACGGTACGACCTGACGGGAGCCCGTCTCATTCATGATGTCGAGCCATACCCTGACGGACTCGTCCTCGCCATCCTTGACGATGCCATTGCCGAACTTGGCATGATTTGTCGTCTGCATCTCATCGATGTTCGTCAGCATGCAACGATCTTCGATGATATAGTGCGAAAGATACCTGACATCGTGGATGGCGCAATCATCTCCAATATCACAGGAGACTATCTTGCTGTTGGTTATGCCGGCCGGCACGCGCAGGTCATGATGCTCAAGGACCACCGGCCTTACCCGTCCGATTCTTACAAGGCCGAAGAATTCGCAGTTCTGCACCTGGGCCGTGTCAAACTCGTCTGCGATGAGCACATTATCCCAGTCATCGGCAGTGTTGTTATTCTTTACAAGCAGCTCCAGCTCTGTTGCGGTGAGGTGTCGCCAGCGGTCAGCCGGCCATGGGATCTGTTCGTTACGAAGGTAGTGTTCGTCTTTGTTCTGCGGAAGGTATGCCTCCGGAATGAAGCCCTTTCCGATACTTCCGCTGGGCAGGATGCTAACTGTATCCATGCGTCTTCTCCTGCGAGTTGGCGTTCGAATCTTGCGTGAGGTCAGCGGCCGCCTCTCCTGGCACCACCCCTGTGCAACTGCCAAAGCCGACCTGCCCCTGACCAGGATTCAGATAATTGCGGACATTATACTAGAAAACGTGCACCCAGGTCAACAGCATAACCTTGTGCAGGATGGGAAATACGGAAGAATGGGCGATACTGGATTCGAACCAGTGACCTCACGGGTGTGATCCGTGCGCTCTAGCCAGCTGAGCTAAACGCCCTCAACGCGGCACATTAGACAATGGATGAGCCGGATTGTCAAGCGGATTGTCGCCTTAGTGGCCCTGGTGAGCGTGTTTGTGCTCCTCTTCCACCGATATCAGGTTCACCTTGCCGATAGCTACGCCTTTCAGCGCGATGATGCTGTCGGCTACCCTCTTTATCTCCCCGACGGGGCCTCGCAGCACGATTATTTCCAGACAATCGTGGTGGGAAAGGTGTATGTGCATGGAGGAGATGGTCTTGAGAAGGTGGGAATGTTGGAGGTTTATCAGCTTCTGGGTAAGGCCTGTATTGTGATGGTCGTAGACAAGGCAAATAGTTGCCACCGCCTCGGCTAGGGGGTTCTTGAGCTTCTCCTGCGAAAGCTCGCCCCGCACGAGGTCGCGGATAGCCTCGGAGCGGCTCTGGTAACCACGGTATTCAATCAGTGCATCGAAATCCTTGAGCAGGCTTTTCTCGAGGGATACGCCGATTCTCTCAACGGCAGGCATATTTGTCCTTCCTGTGAATAATGTACGTTACCGGGTCATTGTATTGGCCACAGAGTTTTCTGCAATACGTGTTATTTCGCTTGCATAGTAGCACGAATATGATAAAGTTATGCGCCAAGGGGGGCAACACTTTTGTGAAAGGATTTCATGATGAGATGGCGGTTGGTCGTTTTGGCAGCGATGGTAGTGGCGCTTGCAGAAGTGCCGGCTCTGGGTCATGATGAGGCGGGTGAGGAAATGGCTGTCGCGACCGGGCAGACTCTGACGGGCGGGCTGTGGGGCCTGGAGGATGAGTTGCTCATGAGGGGCATCGATATCGAGCTGAGCATCACCTCCATATACCAACAGAACGCAAGCGGTGGGCTGAGCACACACAAGAAGGCGGGGAGGCTGTCGGGCAGTTATGACTTGGAGCTGGAAGCTGACATGGGAACCATGCTGGGAATAGAGGGGGGCAGCCTGTATGTCCTCGGTGAAGGAAGCTGGCCGAAGTCGGGCGGTATCAACGATGGCGCCGTTGGCAGCGTGTTTGGGGTAGACGATGATGCTGCGACCCGCAGGACGTTTGACATTACCCAATTGTGGTATGAGCAATCCATGGCCGGCGACACCCTCCGCCTCCGCCTTGGCAAGATCAATCTGACAGGGGGTTTCGAGTGCAAGGGATGCCCCGTGAGCTTTGACGGCAGCCTCTATGCCAACGATGAGACGACCCAGTTCCTGAACAGCGCCTTTGTAAACAACCCGACGATACCTTTCCCAGATAATGGTCTTGGTGCGATCGCGTACTGGGATTTTGCCGAATGGTGGTACATCTCAGTGGGCATCGCGGATGCGCAGGCCGACGAGAGAGAGACAGGCTTCAGGACCTCATTCCACGGAGAGGACTACTTTCTATACATCGTGGAAACGGGCATGGTAAATGAGATTGAGGGCTGCAACGGCAAGATGCCCGGCGCATACAGGGTCGGCATCTGGTACGATCCACAGCCGATGGCAGTGTCTTCTGAAGATGGTGTCAGAAGCTACAGAGACAATGCCGGCATGTATCTGACCTGCGACCAGATGTTGATGAAGGAGAACAAGGACGAAGACTGTGACCAGGGGTTTGGTCTATTTGGAAGATACGGATACGCTCCGAGCAGGTCAAGTGACATCACGCAGTTCTGGAGTCTGGGTGCGCAGTATAAGGGTCTGCTCGAAGGCCGTGACGACGATGTGATCGGCCTTGCATTCGGGCAGGGATTCTTCAGTGACAAGGCGCATGGCGCCTTCCCGTCCGACTATGAGAGCGTAACGGAGCTCTACTACAATATACAGGTTACGCCGTGGGCGAATGTGACCCCGGGGATTCAATACGTAGCCAATCCATCTGTGACGGCGGGGGCGAGCGACGCGACAGTTATCGCCCTCAGGGCGCAGATCGTCTTCTAAGAATCAGTTGAAAGGGCTTTAGCGTGCATATGGCAAATGAGCTGCTTTCGGTGCCTGTGGCGGCTGGGACGATATTCATCGCAGGCGGAGGTCTTGCGGCGGTGTGCCGAAAGGCCAAGCAGACGCTCACGAATGAGAAGCTGCCGCTCATGGGGGTCTTGGGCGCATTCGTCTTTGCGGCCCAGATGGTGAATTTCCAGCTTCCTTTGATGCCTGGGACGAGCGGCCATATGGTCGGTGCGGTCCTGCTGGCGATAGTGCTTGGCCCGCACGCAGGTGCGATAGTGATGTCTTCGATAGTCATCATCCAGTGTCTGGTCTTTCAGGATGGCGGTCTGCTTGCGCTAGGCTGCAACATTATTAATATGGCCCTTGTGCCGACTTATATTGGCTACTACGTATTCAGGCTTTTCTCAGGCGATGGGCTCGGCAGAGGAGGAATGTATACAGGCAGCATCGTGGCGTGTGTAGTCGCTATGGAAGCAGGCGCCCTACTGGTACCTATTGAGGCTGCGGTCTCCGGCGTGCTGCTGGTTCCGTTCACAACATTCCTTTACACGATGCTCGGTGTTCATCTGCTTGTGGGCCTGATAGAAGGTGTGGTGACGGCATTTGTGCTGGAGTATCTGCGCGATGTCAGACCACAGATCCTAACAGGTGGTCTGGCCGGAGAAGGCAGAATGAGTACGATTGCAGTCTATGTAACACTGCTCATTTCCGCACTTATCCTTGGGGCCGGGCTTTCGCTGGTCGCATCGTCGAATCCCGATGGATTGGAGTGGAGCTACAAGGAACGGCCTGACCAGCCGCAATTCAGGCCAGCTGTAGGCAATGACAGCCAGGTTGTTGCCGCGGCTGACCGATTGCAGGACCGATTTGCCCCGATGCCCGACTATTCTGTCAGAGCTTCCGAGCACGCAGAGACAGAGGTTGGCGGCGACCGGACCGGCGGACCATGGGCAGGATGGACCAGCTTCGCCGGAGTGTTCGGCTCGCTGCTGACAATGGCCGTTGTATGGGGGATCGCCAGGATGCTCAGGCACAGACCGGCGAGCCGCGTTCCTGCGTGAGGTCGTGAATGCACCATGCACACATAGACAAATTCGCGTATCTCGATTCGCCCATACATCGCCTTGATGCCCGGGTGAAGCTTGTCGCGACGGTTGTCTTTACTGTATTCGTGCTGCTGCTGCCACGCCAAGGCGTCAGCGTGCTGCTCTGCTATGCTATATGGCCCTTTGCATTGCTTGTGCTGGGTAATGTGCCGATACGATTCGTTCTCAGACACATCCTGATTGTATCGCCTTTCATCGCTGTACTTGCACTGGCGATGCCCTTCTATTCGCAAGCGCCGGTCAGCATTGCTTTCGGGCCGTTCGCCTGGACGACCACCAGCGGCTGGCTCAGGTGTGCAGCCATAATGGGCAAATTCTTCGTAACGATGGCGCTGCTCATTGCGCTTGTATCAACCACCCGCTTTGCAGACCTGCTGGCTGCGATGGAGAAGATGGGCATGCCTGCGGTGCTTGTAATGCAGCTTGGCTTTCTCTATCGCTATATCTTTGTGCTCATTGACAGGGCTCATCACATGCTGCGGGCCAGGGCCGGGCGGAGGCTGCGATACCTGGGGCCCAAACGCGAGCTTGCCACTGCCGGAGCAATGGTGGGCTCGCTGCTCATGCACAGCATAGATACTGCCGGAAGAGTCAATATTGCCATGGAGGCCAGAGGTTTTGACGGTCAGTTCAGAACAATTCGCCGGATGAAGATGGCCGGACGAGACCTGATCTTTGCAGCTATCTTCGTCTTTGTCATCCTGTTGCTGCACACCGTCATACGGCCTGCGATGAGGTAGCCTACCCTATGTCCCTAGTCGATATACAAGACTTCTCATATTCGTATGCTGACGGGATAGATGCGCTGAAGGGGATCAACCTGAAGGTCAGGCAGGGCGAGCGAGTGGCATTCATCGGGCCCAACGGCGCGGGGAAAAGCACGCTGCTGCTGGCCATCGGGGGCTTTGTTTCCGGACATGGTCGCGTGACGATCGGTGGAATGGAATACTCCCGTTCCAACACCAAAGCCATACGCTGCATACTGGGCGGCGTGATGCAGGACCCTGATGACCAGCTCTTCATGCCCACGGTATTCGAAGACGTGGCATTTGGTCCGCTCAATATGGGCATGAATGAGAACGACGTTCGAACTGCAGTTGAGAGTGCACTTATGCAGGTCGGCCTTGCGAACATGAGCGACCGCCCGCCTCACCATCTTTCCGCCGGACAGAAAAGAGCAGCAGCCATTGCCACCATTCTTGCCATGTCGCCCAGGATAATCACCATGGATGAGCCTGACTCGAATCTCGACCCGCGCAGCAGAAGGAACCTGATCGAGCTGCTCAAAGGCCTGACCCAGACGCTTCTGATCGCAACCTGCAATATGGCTTTTGCTGCGGCCGTCTGCCGGCGAGCCGTGCTCATTGACAACGGGCAGATAATCGCTGATGGCGCAGTGGGCGATGTTATGGGACGGGCAGACCTGATGGATGCACACGGACTTGAGGTGCCCTCGAATCTTAATACCCCGGCCGAAGGCACAGCATAGGCCGGCGGCGGATTATCGGGCCACCCGATTGCTCCCAGTCCCTCCATTTCTTATGTTTTAATCAGCAAACTGTACATATATCTGGACTATTCTTATTCAAGTGGGGGCGTATGATTGCCAAACACAAAAACCTGCGTGCGAGGCGAAAGGCTGTTGCGCTGATAGCAGCCATCATTTTCCTCGCAGTATTTGGAGCTTTCGCTGCCGCCATGGTCTCCATGAGCGGCACGAATGTACATGCTTCTTCAAACCAGCAGAAGGTAGGCCGCGCATTTACAAGCGCTCAGTCGGGTCTTGAGATAATGCGCTACATTGTGAACCAGGTGGCCATATCCGGAAAGACCGCCGACTACCAGATAGTCACTGCGCTGAGAACGTCGATGCAGTCCGCATTCTCTGAGCTTGAGGTAACCGGGCTGACGACCAGTACTGACGGGCTGACAATAAACATACCTGCCGTTACTCTTGACTCCGCTACCAATCAGAGTTTCGTCGCATGTATCACTCGAGTTGATACCAATACTGTAGACGTTGATGTCACTGGAATGGCGGGGGATGTCACCAGGACTGTCCGAGTCAAATATGACCTCGTCAAAAGGAGCAATAACGTATTCGACTTCGGTGTGGCTACAAAAGGTCCCCTTTCGCTTCAGGGCAATATCTCTGTCGAAGGCGTTACCCTGGCCAGTGATGCCGATGTGTACATCGAGAGTCTCGCCAACGATACAGCGCTCGAGATCATCGGCAAATGTGCCATTGAAGGCGACGTCAAGATCGTCAACCCTGACGCGGTGCCCAGCCTGAGTCCACAGGCCAGAATAGGTGGTGAAGGAGGAAGTGGAGCGCTTGACCACGTTGAGATAGGCGCACCTCCAACGGAATGGCCTGAGCCAGACCCCTCCGTGTTCACGTCATATGCTACGGGTCCTGTCATCTATCCAGGTGACCCACTGCCAGCCGCGCTGACCAATGCCGTGATTGCACCCGGTGTCAATCCCAGTTTCGCAGGTAATGTGACTATCAGCGGCGTGCTGTATATACAGCAGCCTAACATCGTAGATTTTGGCGGGAATGTCAACATCACGGGTGTGATAGTGTGTGATGGCGATGTTGACAATCCCCTGGCGAGCAACAAGCTGATATTCCGAGGGGATGTCTACAGCCAGAGCGTTGAGACGCTGCCTGCAGAGCCTCAGTTTGACGGCTTGAGGACAAAGACAGGCACCTTCTGCCTGGCTCCTGGATTCAGCATATCCATGGGTGGCAGCTTCGGCACAATCAACGGCGCGATAGCTGCCAATGGCGTTGAGTTTTTCGGCAATGCGGGCGGAACGATTGCCGGCTCAGTCATAAACTACAGTGACACGCCAATGACGCTGACCGGCAATAGTGACATCTTTTTCAACCGCTCGGGCATATCGGATGAGGTACCCGGTTTCGTCCCCTATTTCATTCTCGGGTACGATACCGGCTCATATGAAGAGCCCCTTATCTGACACGTGACCACCATGTAATGACTGTCTTGCGCCGGGGGCCCGCGGGCATGAAACGCTTACTCATGCCCGATATAAGACAGCAGAGCGACGACGGCCTGAGCCGCATTTTAAGAAGCATTCTTACATTCTGACTGCTGAAGTATTGGCGAATCATTTCTGCTTGTTCAGTCCCGGGAAAGAGCCGGCATGTATCGCAATTCATATTCCACACAAAGAGGCTTTGTCCTCATCGCAGCCATAGTGCTGTCCATCACCGTTCTGCTGCTGATGGTGATCTTCGCCGTCATCGCATCGAGAGCCGCGATTGCATCGAGCCGACAGAAAGCGGACCTGGCGCTGACAAGCGCCCGGTCCGGGGCTGAGATAATGCTCTATGTCCTGCAGCAGATGTACTCATCCCAGGATGGCTCACCACAGGGGTCTTACCATGACCTCCGAACATCGTTACAGAACGGCCTGGGTGATCTTGAGATAAACGGCGTAACAGTGACCTCACAGGACGGAGTCATATCAATCTCAAGCGTGATACTCAATTCCTCAACCGGACAGAGTTTCACGGCTCATATCACGGCGGATGATGCAGACACGCTCACAGCAGATGTCACGGGCATGGCCGGCGACGTCTTAAGAACGCTGCGTCTCAAATACAATCTGCAGACCGGAGCTCATCTGATATATGACCCTGCCCGCAGTTCATCCGAGTCTCCTGAGCACACCTGATGCTCCATTTCCGATGAACGCGGCCATCGCCGTGGAAGTACCGGATATCAGCTTCGCGTAGTCAGGTATATAACCTGCTCCGCGAAGATGTTCGGCAGTAATCGCACAGGGCTGGGCTTGTTCCTGACGAGCGGGATGCGTCGTACAATACGAGCTCCTATCTCTTTGCAGAAATCGTCAAAGTCGCTCAGGGAGAGGAAGTGGATATTGGGGGAATCGTACCAGCTGTACGGGAGGCTTGAGGTGACAGGCGCTTTGCCCGTGATGGACAGCTGCAGGCGGCTGCGCCAGTAGGCGAAGTTGGGGAAACTCACTATCACCTTCTTGCCTATCCGCAGCAGCTCCTTTAAGACCTTCTCGGGATGCCTGAGCGTCTGAAGCGTCTGGGACAGGACCACATAGTCAAAGCTGTCGTCTGCGCAGCATGCAAGACCCTTCTCTATATCATGCTGGACGACTGAAACGCCACGGTTGACGCACTCCACTATCAGGTCCTGCTCGACCTCTATGCCGAGAGCCGTGATGCCCTTGTCGTGAACAAGACGGGCGAGAAGGTCCCCATTGCCGCAGCCGATATCCAGCACACGACTTCCCGGGTCTATCAGTGACTCGATCAGCTCATAGTCCACGCGCAGCCGTGTACCTGTGTTGACGATGTCGACCGATGATGACTGCCGGCGAACATGATCGCTCGAGCCCCGAACCCTCGCATGTGTGCGGGCCAGGAACCCCGATATGAGAGCTCCGAGAACTTCCGGCTCAAGCAGGAATGCATCGTGCCCGTACGGCGATTCGATGTTGCAGTAGCTGACATCCTTTGCATCGGCCAGCAGAGCACATACCATGTCCCACGACTCTTTCGGCGTGAAGAGCCAGTCGCTGGTGAAGCTCACTATCAGAAAACGCGAGCTGGTCCTGCTGAACGCAGCCTCGATTGATCCGTAATCGCGAGGCAGAGAGAAGTAATCCATGGCCTTGGTTATATAGAGGTAGCTGTTGGCGTCGAACCGCTCGACGAACGACCGGCCCTGGTAGTCAAGATACGTCTCCACAGAGAACTCCGAGTCGAAATCGTAGGAGTAATCCTTTGCGTTCCGCAGCTCGCGACCGAACTTGCTTCTCATGCCCTGTTCCGAGAGGTACGTGATATGACCTATCATTCTGGCGATCGCGAGCCCCTTATCCGGGACTGCTGTCGGTGGATACTCGCCATCCGCGAAGTTCATGTCGGCAAGGATCGCGTTGCGCCCGACTGCATCGAATGCTATGGCCTGGGCGCCGAGATGTGTGGTCGTCGCTACTGCCAGACACGACTCGACGATATCCGGGTACTCCACGGCCCACTGCAGGGCCTGCATTCCGCCCATCGATCCACCAATGACCGCGAGAACCTTCTTTATGCCAAGGGCATCCAGCAGGAGCTTCTGTACCTTCACCAGGTCGGCAATGGTCAACACAGGGAAACTGAGCCCGTAAGGCTTGCCCGTGGCGGGATTCACTGAAACCGGTCCGGTCGTTCCCGAGCACCCGCCCAGGAAGTTGGAACAGACTACGAAGTATTTGTTGGTGTCGATCCCCTTGCCGGGCCCGACCATATCATCCCACCAGCCGGCCGACTTACCCTCTTCCCTGTGCCATCCAGCCACATGCGCATTGCCCGAAAGCGCATGGCATATAAGGATCACGTTGGTGCCTTCGTTGTTCAGCGCGCCGTACGTCTCATAGGCCACATCGATCGGGCCCAGAGTCTTGCCCGACTGAAGCCTGAGCGGAGAATCCTCCTCGACCACACGCACGGTCCTGGTCTCGACCACACCGACTGAATTGCCCGTCATGCTTTTACCCATATGCAGCAAGTATATCGCGGCGATTCCGCAAGTAAAGGACAAGCCCCGGCAAACAAAAAGGGCCCACCGCTTGCGATAGGCCCTTGAGAACTCCAGCTTCTCGAAATGACTAGCGCAGCAGACGGCCTCGTCTGACCGCAATGAACCCCAGCGCCAACATCGCCAGAGTCGCAGGCTCGGGTGTGTGCTCGTAGGTTATCCGGTCATTGACAAAGGCTTCGCTGCCGCCGCTGGTGCTCATTGAAATGACGTGCAGACCTATGCGAAAACTGCCGCTGGTGATGCCTTCGACAACATTCTGCCAGGTCTTGCCTGTGCTGAGCGACAGCAGCAGCTCAACCTGCTCATATGGATTGACCCCATTTGCAGGTGCCGGATTCTGTGCCTCCACTGCCAGACCGGGTATGATCTCGAAAGCCGGCGCGATGGTGTTGCCCCCGGGAAGATTACTGGGATGTGCGCCGGTCACGAACACCACGCCCGGGTCTCCGGTAATATCCGTGATGCCGCTAAACAGCGGACTGCCGCCGAAGTATATCTCGGCTATAGTGGCGGGCTCCGGCCCCGTGTTCCTGAACACGAACGTGACTTCGCTGCCGCCATCGAGTATATCGACGAGCAGCTGGCCCTCTCCCACGTCAGCGTTGTAGTCGTCGTTGTTGGTGATGCAGTTAAACCCCAGAGTCAACGGGGTTGCATCAAGATGCGTCGTGAAAGCCAGCGACAGCAGTGCTGCCAGAAGGATCGTCAGTCTTCTCATACCATTTGCCTCCGACCATCGGGTATATGAGTCCGTCGGCCGCCGCCCCGGCACCAGAACCGAAGCAAAGACAGCCGCACATCATGCAAAAAACATCACGATGTTGCCCATCACCCTCAGATCAGAGCACAAACGCTCCCTCCAAATCACACTGCGCACACGCCGAAGTCACGACAGAAGAACCGCGCACAGCGCATCACCAAATGAATCATCACCCCCAGGGATGGAGTCAAATACCTACTCTCTCCGTCACCATTTGGCATTATATGCACCTTTGTATAGCTCAGTCAAGTTAGGAGTATGTTATAGGCACAAGATATGCCGGATACGGGCCATTCACATTATATTCCTGCGGCCAGAATTGGCCATCTCAGGGGTGCCCGCAAGGTAATTATCGCCCTCGGTGCGCTGCCAGAGCGGTATACCACGGTTACGCCAAACCTCGTGTGGTTCACCGACGATGCGCTGTAAATCTGAAAAAGATACGTGTTCTGCGCAATTTTTTTTGGGACTTGTGAGGTCGCAGGGCATCCCCATTCTTAATTCAGTCTTTGCTGTCATGAGGAGAAATCAGTGCCGGAGGAGGCTCAATCTTGCGGGGTGTGTAGAATACAAGCGGGGTACACCACATACTCTAGCGCGGCTCGGATGTATCTGGCCGACTGCGCATCCCGGAACATCGCATGCGTCAGTATTCAGACGACTCTTGTCGCCCCGGAGCCTTGCTGATGATTGAACAGACTCTTCTCATCTTAGCTGCGAGTATTGCGATGAGCACAAATGTGAATACGGACTACACGAACACACTTGGCATGAGGATGGTCTACATCCGGCCCGGCACATTCAAGATGGGTGCGGAAACCGCCGAGTTCTCTATGGGCCCAAGAACCGATGAATCCAAGGATGCGCCGTTCTGGGACGAGACGCCTGTGCACAAAGTGACGATCACCAGGGGATTCCTCATGGCTCAGGAAGAAGTCACTGTTGAGCAGTTCCGAAGATTTCGGCCAGACTATGAGCCGACGCCATTCCATGCACCCTATGCCACCGGCGTCAGCTGGCTCGAGGCACAGAGATTCTGCAAGTGGCTCAGCGAGAAGGAGGGCAAGCCTTATCGCCTTCCGACCGAAGCTGAATGGGAGTATGCCTGCCGCGCAGGTACTCAGACGCTCTTCTGGTCGGGCAACAGGCTGCCGAAGGAAGACCTGAACCCATGGGGCCTGAGAAACATGCACTCCGGACCTGCCGAATGGTGTTTTGACTGGCACGGCGAATACCCGGAATCGGACCAGAAGGACCCCATTGGATGCGATGGCGGCTGGGGAAGAGTCGTAAGAGGCGGCGCCGTCAGGTCCGTCGAATGGAGGGATCCCAATGGCAAACAAAATGTCCGGCCTGATACCTCAGCCGTGTGGTACAGATGTGCCAACAGGTGCAGCCTCATGCCTGAGACTTCGGGGTATGATGAAAACAACGTATGTCACTATGTCGGTTTCCGGGTCGTTCAGGCTGACATGCCTGCGTCAGAACCTCTGCCCAGGCGGCTGGGATTTCCTCTTGAAGGCGTCAGGCAGGCCCCCGTTGATATCGCCAGCGGCCCTGACCCGAACAGACCTTACTTCAAGGCCAGGGTCATAATCCCAAGCCCACCAGATTTCACACAAGACACTCAGTGTGCCATCGTCGGCTTTGATAGAGCCATGCAGGGCAAGGTTCACAGCGGCGGAATAACGTATTGCCCCAACGGGGACCTTCTGGCGATATCCTTTTCATCAAGACCTGGAAAGAGTGAAGCCGCCCCGAATACGATCATGGTGGTCACGCGCCTTCGCCGCGGGGCGGATGAATGGGATATGCCGGCCGTCTTCTACGACCTGTCTGGCCTGAATGACCAGAGTGGGCTGCTCTGGAACGATGGAGGGAAGATATGGTTCTTCGGCGGCGGGCGCGACCTTGGCGAAGTGCCGTTCAGGTTCACCACCAGCCAGGACAGCGGGGCAACATGGACCGACCTGAAAGTTCCGATGTTCAAGGAGCACAGAGGCCCATTCACCGCTCAACCCATCAATTCCGTCTTCCGCGGGCCTGATGGAACCATATATCTCGGCTGTGACGGCAAGGGTGGCACAAGCCTTCTCTACGCAAGCAGCGATGAAGGTCGCACCTGGCGCGACACTGGCGGCCGAACGGCTGGCAGACACACGACATTCGTGCTTCTCAAAAGTGGCCGGATACTTGGCATGGGCGGCAAGAACACCAACATCGAGCGTTACATGCCGAAATGCTATTCGTCAGACTTCGGCAAGACATGGTCTGCGTCAGAGAAGACGCCGTTCTCTGCCCTTAGCAGCAACCAGCGTCCAAAGGTGATGCGCCTGGCCAGCGGGCGGCTCTTTATGGCTGGCGATTTCCAGACGCTCAAGATAAACCATGAGCCGCCGCCCGAGGCCGTGAAGGAAAGGGGCGCGTATGTTGCGCTCTCTGACGACGAAGGCGAAACGTGGAAGATCAAGCCGCTTCGGCTCGCGCCGCCTCATAACCAGTGGAAGGGCGTGCCACAAACGACCGGCAAGCCGCAGCACGGCTACGGTACGTTAGGCTACTGCGATGCGGTACAAGCGCCCGACGGACTTATCCACCTCATGACGTCGAAGGGCAAGCCCTCAATGCACTTCGCCATGAACGAATCGTGGATACTCTCCGATGAGAAAGGCGAAGCCGGTCTGGCCGAAGTAGACCCGAACAATGTCAGGCTTGTGACCTTTCAGGAGAGATATGCTGGAGGAAAACTCAAGGCCAGTTGGAGCGGGTACACCGATTCCAATGGCATGTTCATACTACACGGCAGGGAGACCTGGTACTATCCCGATGGGAAGAAGCAGTACGAGGTCACCCGCCATGGCGGGAAAAAAATCGGAGTTGAACGGTACTGGAACCCGGATGGGTCGAAGGAATGGGAAAGGCGGTATTCTGCCTCTGGCAGCATGGTCTGGACTACCTGGTGGCCCAATGGCCGCAAGAGAAGCGAATCCCAATGGGTAGGCTATTGGGCTGGAGGAAAGGCGATATACTGGTCTGCAAGTGGCAACATTGTTGCGACCATGGTCTTCCGCGAGGGTAGAAGCCTGTCTACCCCGATCCCGGACGTCAACGACGATTAAGTGACTAGTCACCGAACGACGGTGTGTACGAGCAACGTAGAGATAACATGGGGCAGGGCGACGGCCGTGTAACGGCAGAGGAGGGCATATTCAGGATAGTTGTGTGCGTTTTTGCTGCCAGTTGAGAAACACGCATATCAGCGTTAAGGGGGCCGTTGGCTGCGCTTTTGCGACATTGTATGGTGTAATCTTTTCCATAAGTGCCGTTTTTCTGCTTGACGCAGGCAGCCAAATCCGAATATACTAGTAGTTGAGAGTTGGATGGCCGGTGATCTGGACGATGCATCTGCGGACTGGGCCTAAGCGTATGGCTTGTTCAAAAAGTGTGCGGAGGTTAATATGACCAGGAAACGTGGTTTCACTCTAGTCGAGTTGCTTGTTGTCATCGCCATTATTGCAGTTCTGCTGGCTGTGCTTCTGCCGAGCCTGCGGGGCGCGAAAGCTATGGCACAGAGAATACAGTGCTCCAACAAACTCAAGGGTATCGCAAGCGCGTTCACATTGTATGTAGATTCCTACAACGGCGACATGCCCACACTCGAACGCAAGACCTACACATACCACTATTATGTCTATCGTCGTGAGGATCCGACAGGCTCTGGCAGATATCCGTGGTATGGCATGGGCTGCCTGTATGCTGCAGGACAGATCGAAAACCCGATGATTTTCTACTGTCCGGCAACCGAAGGTTGGCGCGATGAGTACAATCTCTACAATAATCCTGCTCCCTGGGGCACGCTCCCGCAGGTCGCAAACACTACCGGCGAGGCAGGCACCGCAGGCAACCAGTGGATCCGTGTGAGAAAGGGCTATATATACTGGCCGCAGAGCAAGGAGCTATATACAAACGCTCCCACGGGTGAAGAGATGTCAGTGTATGCAAAGGACTATCCAAGGTCTCCCACGAAGTTCTCTGACCTGCGGCAGACAAAGGCCTTGGCCAGTGATTTTACGTGGCATCTCATCAAGGGCACAGGTTACAATATCAACGTGGTCTTCCCTGACAGCCATGTGACAATGAACAGGGTACCAAGTGACCCTGACGGTAAGTATTGGATCTTCGATTTGAATAGTAACGGTGAGCCGATAAACGCACCGGAGGATGTCATAAGCACGGGCGGCTGGACTCAAAAACTGCTGGCTGTGTACATGTTCGCCCTCCAACCGTGAGCCGTTACGACTCGACCAGGAATCCCAGACCGCTCGCAGTATAGTGCGGGCGGTCTTTTTTTAGGCGGGCACAAACGCGGAGTTGGCGACCTAGAAAAGCTCGGTATTCCGCCACCTGCTCATATTTGTCCTATCCTGCTGGCAATTGGCATTGTTCTGCCAAATCCAGTACAACCCCAAAATCTTCTTCCCGAACATTGCGCAGGTCGATATAGTATAATGAGTTAGGAGCGATGATTTGTGCGGTGTGCGGCATGGGGTACTTCCATCTTCGATGACACAACAGGCATGCAGACCGGGCTGTTGTTGAGGCGCTCGGTTTGAGTCCTCACACGGCACGCCAGGCAGGGCGTGGGCTGTGTATGGTCGGCGCATCCTGTCATGAAGTTGTGGTGGCAGATGGGAAAGGAGAATTCTGTTATGAAGAAGCACCATGCATTCACTCTTGTGGAACTGCTGGTGGTCATCTCCATAATCGCGGTGCTGCTGGCGATTCTTATTCCGTCTCTGGCTGGTGCCCGAGCTCTGGCCAGGAGAGTTCAGTGCTCGAGCAGACTCAGCGGTATTGGTAAGGCGCTTACCGCGTACATGAGCGATTACAGCACTCAATTGCCAACGGTTGAATTGCACCAGCCGGAGTATAAGGCCATTCAGCATTACTACATCTATAAACGGCAGCAGTTCCAAGGCTATCCGGGTTATCCTGGTGATTTCTGGGCCCACCTGGGCTGTCTGTATGGACACGGTGTGATAGATAATCCCACAAATTTCTATTGCCCCGCTGCTCAGGGATGGCGCGAGGATTATCAGCAGAACATCGGACCTTCGGGAGTCTGGGGTGAGCGGAGCTTCGGTCAGGGCAGCTTCCTTAAGGCTCAAAAGGGATATGTGTACTGGCCGATGAGCAAGGAACGATACACACAGGCCGAGTGGGAGGCACTGCGGAGCTCCAAGGATCAGGCGGCCAACGAGAACTATACGCCCGGCCTGCCGCGGACCGCAACGCTACAGAATGAACTGCTCATGAACAAGGCAATCGCCGCAGACTACTCTTTCCATCAGGTCAAGAGTAAAGGCGGCACGGGATGGGGGATGAACGCGTTATTTCCTGATGGGCACGTGCTGTTCCAGGCTCAACCGATCGATGATGGCAAGGGCTTTGGCGGGACCGCCGATGCCGGCAAGGGGATGTGGCATGAAGACGGCCAGTTCCCGGACGATATGTGCAGGATCACAAGCTATAACTCGCCGTCCACCTGGACTGACCCCACTGAGCAAAGGCAGAACGCAACGTATAAGGCTACTATTGTAAGGTTCATGTACACCCTGCAGCCCTGATGGATCCGGGCGGTCTGAAGTAAGGGATCGCGCTGCAAGTGAGTTTTGACCGGGCTCTTCTCGCACGAGTGGAGCCTGTTTTCTTGTGTTGACTGACGACATCGCCGCATCGACGCTCGGAAAACTTGTGTTTGGAGCGGACGGTGTGGTATAATGTGTGCGCTGGGGTCGGTCCAGTGCGAGTGTGTATATGTGTGGAAGGATAAGGATTATGACACGTCGAAAAGCGTTCACGCTTGTTGAGCTCCTGGTGGTAATTGCGATCATAGCAGTGCTTCTTGCCATTCTGATGCCCGCGCTGGGCACCATAAAATCGGCCGCAAAGAGGCTTCAGTGCGCCAACAGGCTTGGCGGCATAGGCAAAGCCTTCAGCATGTACGTGGGGCAGTATGACAGCAGCCTGCCTCTCCTTGAGTACACGCCCGGATTTGGCGGCTACAGTGGCACGCCCTGTGTTGAAAGTACCTATCTTCTGAGTAAGAACAGTACAGGCGGGTACGTACATATGGGATGTCTCTACGGAGCCGGTCTTGTCGACGATGGCAAGGTCTTCTTCTGCCCCGCCGTGGATGGCTGGATGGGCGAGGTCTCCATGGTTGGCCAGAACAACGGTACGTACTACGGCGCTGTCCACGCAACGACCAGAGTATTCGCGGATAGGTCACCCGGTGTGTCGCAGCCGAACCAGGGCTGGAAGGCCAGAAGAGGCTACTGCTACTGGCCGCTAGCCAAGGAGTATGCGACTCAGGCCGACATTGACCGAATGACCTCAAATGCCAGAGACCGCTATGTAGTGGGCCTGCCCCTGGCCGCAGTAAAGCAGAACGAATTGCTGATGAGCCGGCCGATAGTCGCTGATAACCAGTTCCATAGCACAAAGACCAGCGGCTGGCTGATCGACTGCCTCTATCCGGATGGTCATGTGACCTACCAGAAACAGCCCATGAAGGATGGCGTAAATGGCTATGGCCAGCAGGGCACGTGGGGTATGTACAGCGACGAGGAGAATTGCCAGTTCCCAAGTGACCTCACCACCGCTACCAGCCCCGTGACGATCAGTGATTCTGATGAAAGGGGCAAGAATCTGGCATCGCCAGTTACACCTACGGAGTTCTCATTCGCACTGGAACCCTGATTTCGGATTCACTCAGGCAGCCGGCCTCATATGACAGGCTGCATTGGCTGGAGTTTGACTTAGGCTCTCCTCGCACGAGGAGAGCCTGTTTTTTTGTTTTTGCCGATTGTATCGCTGCATAGGGCGCTCCGATCACTTGCGTTTCGAGCCCATAGTGTGGTATAATTTATACGTATCGGCAGCCTCTCACTGCGGGTGCTTGTGTGTGTGAAAGGGCACGATTATGACACGTCAAAAGGCATTCACACTTGTTGAACTTCTTGTAGTAATCGCGATTATTGCAGTCCTCCTTGCTATTCTGGTACCCGCATTGAGTACCATAAAAGCGGCTGCGAAGCGCATTCAGTGCGCAAACAAACTTGGTGGTATCGGCAAAGCTTTCAGCATGTACGTAGGGCAGTACGAGGGGCGCCTACCTCTTCTTGAGTACACACCCGGATATGGCGGCTACAGCGGTACCCCCTGCATCGAGAGCACATACCTTCTGAGCAAGAACAGTGTCGGCGGATATGTCCATCTTGGATGTCTCTATGGAGCCGGCCTTATCGACGATGGGAAGGTCTTCTTCTGCCCCGCTGTGGAGGGCTGGCTGGGCGATCCTTCGATGGCTGGTCAGAATAACGGCACATACTGGGGCGCTGTCCACGCGACGACCAGAGTGTTCGCGGACAGGTCACCTGGCGTGTCCCAGCCGAACCAGGGATGGAAAGCTACAAAAGGTTACTGCTACTGGCCACTGTCCAAGGAATACGCTGCTCAGGCTGATCTTGACCGCATGGACAGCACTGCCAGGACGCGGTACGTAGTGGGCTTGCCTCTCTCCGCCACAAAGCAGAATGAACTGCTGATGACCAGACCAATGGTCGCTGACAATAAGTTCCACAGCACCAAGACCAGCGGGTGGCTGATCGACTGCCTTTACCCCGACGGCCATGTGACCTTTCAGAAGCAGCCCATGAAGGAGGGCGTGAATGGCTATGGCCAGCAGGGCGAGTGGGGGATGTACAGCGATCAGGAGAATTGCCAGCTTCCGGATGAGCTCATAAATAGGACCAACCCTGTGACGATCAGCGATCCTGACGAAAAGCGCAAGAACCTGGCATTGCCAGTCACACCCGCGGAGTTCTCCTTTGCTCTGGAACCATGACTTTCGATTCGCTTCGACTAGCTGAATCGCTTCAGGCCACGTTGCGCGAGGTTTGCCCAGGCTCTGCGGGCGGCAGTAGAGCCTCTTTTCTCCATGTATTGAATGATGGAATCGCTACATAAACCGCTCCAAGAACTTGTTTTTCGAGCGGCCAGTATGGTATAATACCTGTAATCAGCGACCTTTCAATGCCAAGTGTGCGTGTGTGTGAAAGGATAGGATTATGACACGTCGAAAAGCGTTCACGCTTGTTGAGCTCCTGGTGGTAATTGCGATCATAGCAGTGCTTCTTGCCATTCTGATGCCCGCGCTGGGCACCATAAAATCGGCCGCAAAGAGGCTTCAGTGCGCCAACAGGCTTGGCGGCATAGGCAAAGCCTTCAGCATGTACGTGGGGCAGTATGACAGCAGCCTGCCTCTCCTTGAGTACACGCCCGGATTTGGCGGCTACAGTGGCACGCCCTGTGTTGAAAGCACCTATCTTCTGAGTAAGAACAGTACAGGCGGGTACGTACATATGGGATGTCTCTATGGAGCCGGCCTTATCGACGATGGCAAGGTCTTCTTCTGTCCTGCTGTGGAGGGTTGGCTGGGCGAGCCGTCAATGGCCGGTCAGAATAACGGCACATACTACGGCGCCGTCCATGCCACGACAAGAGTGTTCGCTGACAGGTCACCGGGTGTGTCGCAGCCAAACCAGGGCTGGAAAGCCACAAGAGGCTACTGCTACTGGCCGTTAGCCAAGGAGTATGCCACTCAGGCCGACCTTGACCGCATGAACAGCACTGCCAGAACCCGGTACGTAGTCGACCTGCCCCTCGCCGCCACGAAACAGAACGAACTGCTGATGAGCAGGCCGATAGTTACTGACAATAAGTTCCACAGCACCAAGACCAGCGGATGGCTGATCGACTGCCTTTATCCGGATGGCCATGTGACCTACCAGAAGCAGCCCAGGAAGGATGGCACTAACGGCCTTGGTGTCACCAGTACAAACCTGGGCATGCACAGTCTCTATGAGAACTGCCAGTTCTCAAGTGATATCTGCAATGGTGTTAGCATCATAGACGCCACCGAGAAACCTACGAACCTCGGAACCGGCATTACTCCAACTGAGTTCTCCTTCGCTCTGGAACCCTAGGGTCCGACGTGCACGCGTGCGGTCTGTAAACGGTTGGCTCTCTGTCAGACCCCGTTTTGCTGCAGGCGATTGCATAGGAGCAAGGGGGCGGAACGTCGTATGTGTGTAATATGTGTGTAGTTAGTACCGCAAAGCAGATACCACTGACCAGACCCAGGCGGGCCCGCCCTCTGCGTGGCTTTACCCTGGTTGAGTTGCTAGTCGTGATCGCCATCATCGCTGTCCTTCTGGCAATACTCATGCCTGCTCTGGCCGGCATGAAAGCGACCGCGCGAAGACTACAGTGTTCCAGCCGGCTTGCCGGAATGGGCAAGGCGTTCGACATGTACATCAGCAATTACGATGGGGCCATGCCGACCATTGAATGGCACCAGAACGCCCCCTACAACTACACCTATCCCGGCGTCGAGAGCTATTATATACTTGCCAAGATCAGGTCCAACCCCTACTGGTGTCACCACGGCTGCTTCTTCGGCGCCGGCTTCATCGACAGCGGCCTGATCTACTACTGCCCCGCCACCGAAGGCTGGCTGGATGACTACATGAGTAATCGCAAGGGCGGTCGGGAGTGGGGCGATCCTGCAGGCTGGGTCACGGATCAGGCCCTCAAGAGCAAGAAGGGCTATGTCTACTGGCCCATGGGCAAGGACCCTGTGACACAGGATGTATGGGACTATTGGGGCCAGAGGAGGATTGACATCCGAACCAACTATAAGATCGGCCTTCCCCAGACACCGCAAAAGCTGGTCGACACTCTGATGAATCGTGCTCTGATGGCCGATTACTCGTTCCACATGATCAAAGGCTCCGGCTGGAATCTAAATGTGCTGTTTCCTGATGGTCACGTCGTTCTTCAGCCTCAGCCGAAAGACGAAGACAATCTCGGTATGTGGCACAATGAGTCAAACCCATTCCCTTCGGGGACGCGTGACAGGTCCGTCTCACCGAGACCTGTAACCGTGGCCGAATTCATGTACCAGCTTCAGCCATGAACCTGTTCGCAGGAGCAGACTTTGAAAAAGAGAAACGCATTCACACTTGTTGAGCTGCTGGTTGTTATCGCAATAATCGCAGTCCTGCTTGCCATTCTGTTGCCGTCCCTGGCCGGCATCAGAGCTGCAGCCAGACGCACTCAGTGCTCGAGCCGCCTGGGAGGCATCGGCAAAGGTTTCGCAGCATATACAAGTGACTATGACGCCGAGCTGCCGAGCGTCGAATTCAGCTGGAACGATGACTCGGTCACGAGAGACACGATTCAGCACTATTACCTTACCAGAAGGAGTGAGGGCTGGTGTCACCTCGGCTGCCTGTGGGGGCACGGCGACCTGGACCATCCGACGCAGTTCTACTGCCCAGCCACAGAGAATTGGCAGAGTGATTTCGGTGGCGCTGGCATGGCACAATTACCGCTCAAGACACTGAAAGGCTACGTCTACTGGCCGATGAGCAAGGCGTCATACACTAATGATGAGTGGCTGGCGCTCCGCAGTAAGAAAGACCAGGCAGCCAACGAGAACTACCTGCCCGACTATCCCAAGACGGCTCGCCATCAGTCCGATCTGCTCATGACAAGGGCTATCGCAGCGGATTATTCCTTTCATGCCGTCAAGAGCGCGGGCGGCAGAGGATGGACGGTCAACGCTCTGTTCCCGGACGGCCATGTGGTCTTTCAGCCGCAGCCGCTGGATAATGGCCTGGGCATGTGGCACGAGATGCGCCAGTTCCCGGGTGAGATATGCAAGATAACCTCTTACAATTCGCCTGCAGTCTGGACCGACCCTGTCGAGGCTACTAAAAACGTGCCTATCAAGAGCCCGACCGTCAAATTCATGTATGCGCTGGAACCATAGCGTGCTGGCTCGAAGCGTCGGCAGGCTCGGGCAAATCGCAGGATGTTCCATGGGCTTGAGCATCAACTTGGCTCAGCGTACAGAACAGAAACCACGCAAGGCATTCACGCTTGTTGAGCTGCTGGTGGTGATCGCCATCATAGCCGTTCTGCTCGCCATCCTCCTTCCCGCGCTGGCGGGCATAAAGGCGGCGGCACGGCGCGTGCAATGTTCAAGCAGGCTCAGTGACATCGGAAAAGCTTTCGGTATGTATCTTGGAGGCTCAGACCAGGACCTTCCAACGCTCGAGTTCTACAGGCCAGAGGAGAATGTCATCCATCACTACTACGCCTACAAACGCAGCGACCCATATGCCTCCGCAGGTGATATATGGGTACACATGGGATGTCTCTATGCAGCCGGTCTCATCGACAACCCTCTGACTTTCTACTGCCCGGCAAGCGAGAACTGGGAGGACGAATACAAGAGAAACTGCAATCCCATATGGGGACAGAGACCATTCGAATCCAGTTTCCTCAAAGCTATATGGGGATACACATACTGGCCAATGTCAAAACAGAACTATACACAGACGGAATATGACCAGATCGCCTCTTACGCGCACGGCTCCAGCTCTCAGTCCAACTATTTGCCCCACTATCCAAAGTCGCCGGCGAAGCAGGCTGACCTTGATGTCGGCAAGGCCCTGGCTGCCGACTACACTTTCCATCTCATAAAAGGCAGCGGCTGGAACCTGAATTCCCTTTTTCCCGATGGGCATGTTCTCTTCCAGAAGCAGCCCTGCAACGCAGAAGGACTTGGTCTCTGGCACGACTGGCACCAGTGGCCCACGACCGTCATGAATACCACCAACGGTCAGTGGATCGATCTGGTCGAACAGACGCGCAATGTGCCCAGAGCTGTGCCGCTGGTTTTGATGATGTATGCTCTCCAACCTTGACGTGATTTATGCGCCCTGAGACAGTGTAGGCATTACGGTCCGGCTTGTAGCAGCCTCCGCCAATTCAGCACAGGAACGCTCAGGGCGCTGCTAAGATACAGATATTCTGATATGTTTATCCCCGATTGGGGCCTTATCCCGGACTGCCGTATATGGATGTCTATCCTGCTAATGTCAGTGTGACCCGAAAATAGTCTTTCAGTACTTACACTTCAGCGGATATAATATATAAATGCTACGCATGGGGGCGCAGCCTCCGTGCGAGTGCAGCCTGCGGCTTGCCGCTGGATTGTGCGGCTGGACCGCGTGATTGAAGGAATATGAGCATGGAAAAGCGCAGGGCGTTCACGCTTGTGGAGTTGCTCGTTGTCATCGCCATCATAGCTGTTCTGCTGGCTATCCTGATGCCTGCGCTTGGTGGCATGAAGAACCTTGCAAAGAGGACGAGGTGCACAAGCAATCTGAATGCCATTGGCAAGGCCTTCACCATGTATGTTGGTGCCTATGACAACGCCCTGCCCACGCTCCAGTATTACGCGCCCGGTGACCAGGTCATAGAACATTTCTATGGGTATAAGTGGGCGGATCCGTATACACCATCAAAGGGTGATGTCTGGATCCATATGGGGTGCCTCTATGCTCAGGGGCTTATAGACAATGCGAAGGTCTTCTATTGCCCGGCGGCAGAGGGATGGGAAGAGGAATACCACATGAACGTGAATCCGCCTACCTACAAGTGGGGCGAACGGCCGTTCGAGTCCAACTTCTGTAAGGCGATCAAAGGCTACTCGTACTGGCCCATGAGCAAGACAATCTACAAGACCTCGGCGGAGCTTAACGCGATACATCCCAGCACAGCCAGACCTAACTACAGCCTGGGTTATCCGAGGACGCCGACCATCCAGTCAGATCTCAACCAAGGCAAAGCCCTGGCTGTGGATTATGCCTTCCACTTCGTCAAGGGCACCGGTTGGAACCTGAACGC
>Ga0209164_1001950_pt1 | contig 23890 bp, 20 predicted proteins | sample MTBNYHSulfiMetaG_FD_187458 | JGI IMG/M metagenome (GOLD analysis project Ga0209164, IMG submission 187458) | Enrichment culture microbial communities from rom New York Harbor, USA that are MTBE-degrading - MTBE-NYH (New York Harbor Sulfidogenic)... | ecosystem: Environmental > Aquatic > Marine >... | reverse complement strand
ACGAACTGACCGCCTCCACTGCAAATTCACTCAGGGTATCGGGCAGATTGTCAAATACGATCATGAAGGGAATGCTTGAGCCTGACGGAACGTTGAAGTTTTGTCTGGCCATGCCGTCCCGGTTTTTCATGGCCTTCAGAATCTCCTCGACAGCCAGGGTTTTCAGCTCCTCCTCTGTAAATGTGTTCCCGGCGTAAGCGACCCTGCTTTCAATCACTTTCCCCGTGTTGTCGAGGATGCTGCCTTTGATCAGAATGTGACTCCTGGGCTTCGGGTACTGGCTGTGAACCGTCCCGCGAATTACAAAAAACTGTCCACTCTTGTGCGAATCGACAAAAGAACCCGCAACCGATTCAAGCTGAAGGAGACGGACCCCGGCGTCAGCCGGTTTTTCTTTTTCAGGCGTCTTCAGGAAGGAGAGGTAAGGCTGAAACGACTCAAGGGAGAGGTAGGGTTGAATCAACTCCGGCTTCCAATAGGTCATGGCAGCGGCCCCGCACAGAATTACCAGGAGAATCGCCAGAAGAACCGTATGCAATCCCCCTTTGGAGGGTTTCTTTTTGGAGCCCGTTTTCCCAGGGGGCTCAAAATCTTCATTATACGGGACGCTTTCCGGTTCCCTCTCTAAGCGATTCCTCTCACTCCCTGTCTCTTCGAACATTCCCTGTCCCATCTTTTCTAAATCAGGAACCGGTTCTGAAAGCACATCTCCATAGACACTGTCAAGGTCCGCTTCGAAGGCCTTGTCTTTTCCCTCAACGCCAGGGGGTTTTTCTTCATCACCTATCAGAATGAGTTGATCGATGATCTCCGTCTCGGGCTCTGTCGATGGGACAGGGGCGTCTTCAACCGCGTCCTTGTCTCCATGCACGGACGGGTATGCCATGAAGACATCTCGGCAGCGCGAGCACCTGACTTTGGAGCCGCCTTTCTTTAGGAGTGTCTCGTCAAGGTTGAATATGGTATGGCATTTTTCACATTGGATGAGCATGATTTCCTCCTGCAAAATGCATATTGCCCAATCGAAGATGCGCTGATATCGCGTTCAAGAAAAACAGGTTAGGGTTCCGATCATGCAACCAGCTGTTTTGGATCGTTATTCAATCGTCAATCCCATATTGGCCGGTCCTAACCTGCAAATATCCGGCTACTCCTTAAGGACGCAAATCTCGGGCAAATTGCGGTATTCTTCATTGCAATCAAGCCCATAACCTACCAGAAAACCTTCCTTGACCTGAAATCCGCAATAATCCACCGAAACAGCCTGTTCTCTCCGCTCGGATTTGTCAATGAGGGCACAGATTTTAAGGGACGCAGCCCCCCGGCCTTCCAGCAGTCCTTTGACGTAGGCCAAGGTCAACCCGCTGTCCACGATATCTTCAATCAGGATGACAGGCCTCCCCAGAATGGGCAACTCGATATCCTTGGTCACCCGGACCATCCCGCTGGACTGCGTTTCTGATCCGTAACTGGCCGCCCGCATAAAATCCATCTGGACGGGGATGCGGATGGCCCTCATGAGGTCGGCCATGAAGACGATAGACCCTTTCAGGATGCCCACCAGTATAGGTTCCGTCCCCTGGTAATCGTTGGATATCTGGTCGGCGATTTCCCTGACCCGCCTTTGAATGTCCGCTTCCGGTATCAGAACCTCTCTTCTCAATACGCTCACCTCGCCTTTCCACCGGATGCCCGATTTGCAGTGGATCGCAGAAAAACTCGTTTTTCGATTACGTTTTCCCTATATATTTAAATAACCGCTTGTTGTCAAATGTCTGGAACCAAGGGATTGCGTGGGGCCATCATTTTTCCTCTCAGGGCTTCCCGTCTGATGGGCCGAAGGGTGTCTATTCGTCCAGAAACGGCAACCGCTCTCTTTTTCTGTAGGCAAGGGCCTGACACGAGGCGATAAGGGTATGGTTTTCATCCGTCACTCTTATCTCATAGGCGCCCGTCTTGTTGGAGCGATGGATCTCCCTGGATTCGGCCCGGAGTGTTTGTCCGGGTTTGGCCGGATGATGGAAAACCACATTCACATCAAGGGCCACGGCCACCCTTCCGTGGGAATTACAAGAGGCCTGAAACGCCTCGTCCATGAGGGAAAAAATGGCCCCTCCATGCACCGTGCCGAAGATATTGGCGTCGTCTTCCACGGCGACCATCTCAACGACGGCGTGCCCTTCGGAAACCTCCAGCAGTTGCAGCCCCAGTTTGCGGGCATAGCCCTCGCACTGAACACGTTCGGCAATTGCGGAAAAAACCTCCTGACCCATTATGAACTCCCTGCGTCCCCCTTACGGACCTCCCTGAGGTTAACTCTGGATCTGGAATGATGGGATCGTCACGCCATGGCGTGATGGAATGAGGGGCATGAAAAAAAGAAATCATCTTCGAACGGCATTTCCATCCCTTTAAACCCGCTATTTTACGGTTCCACCATTCCATTGGGGCGAAGCCCCTCTGTTCGGACCCACTCCCGTTTTCATCCCCGGGGGTCTGCGGCGCCTGCCTCAAAAGGAAAAAAGACCCTAAACGTCGTGCCTCCGGATGCATAGCAGTCACTCGTCTTTGTACAGAAACGACATTTCGAGATTTTACCGGGGCAGATGTCATTGTCCGTCGGTATATACCGGCATCTGACGGACGTCATATCGAGCTTGAAATGATAACGCTCTGAAAAGATCTTCATGCGCAACAGGTCCGCGCCCTTTCCCCCTGCATTGAAATCAAACTCTCGCTTTGTTGAATAGTTCATGGTCTCCTGGGTTACAAAAAAGCCCTCAAAAATGCGCCTCTGGTTTTCGAGGGTGATCCCGACCCCGTAGTCCCGAACCAGAAGTTCGATCCCATTCCCCTTTTCTCTGCATTCGATCTCGATTTTCCCTTGGTCCGGCGTGTTCTCAATGGCGTTTTTGACAAGGCCGATAACCAATTTTCCGAGGGGGGCATCCGGGATGAAAATGGGGCGGGTGGTTTCGAGATGGGTGTTCAACTCGATGTTTCGATGGCTGAAACGCGGCCGGGCCGCTCTAAGCGTCTCCGCAATAAATGGACCCGGAAAGATCTCCCGGTAGTGATCCTCCTTCGGCCGGAAGATCGCATCAATCCGTTTTCTGATTCTTTCCACAACGGGCCCTTCCCCCACCTCTTGGGCGACAAGGGTCTCCAACTCATCAGAACACTCATCCAACAGCAGCGTGAGGAGATGATGGGCATCGTAATGGCGCTCGCGGATAATGTCTTCCGCCTGATACTGGATTTCCAATATGCGGTCCAGGTTTCGGTGGGCCCGATCAATGGCGGGCCTATAGTCCTCCGGCGGGAGCCAATCGAGCTTTTTTTCCAGGATGCTCAGGGTCCCGCCGAGAACGGCCAGCGGGGTCCTCAACTCATGGGAAAGATGATTGATGACCTTTCCCTTGGCCCGGTTCAGACTGGCAACCTCGTTGTACGCCTCCTTTATCTCCTTCGAAACCCGGGCGTTTTCAATAGACAGGGCCACGGTCCCGGATATCATATTCAACAGTTCAATGTCCGTGTCGTCAAAGGACCCGTGCTTCTTGTTTATGGCGCACAAGACCCCGATGATGCGGTCGCCGGTTCTCAAGGGGACGTCCATCAGGCTCTTCGTGGAAAATCCGGCCTGTATATCCACGACCTCATAAAAATCGGAGTCCTTGGATACGTCTTTCACGATGATCGGCTGGCCGGTGCGTATCACTTTTCCGCAGATGCCCCTTTCAGCAGGGAACCGGATTTCTTTGAGGAGCTGTTCAGTGGCTTGATCGTCATGGACGGCGGATTTGAAGTAGAGTTCATTTTTTTCCTCGTCCAGGAGGATGACGAGTGCGCCTTCAGCATCCGTAAGGACCTTGATCTTGGCGCCGATATAATCCAACAGATCATCCAGGTCGGGGTGTTTGGGAAGGGCCAGGCTGGTTTCCAGGAGGGCCTCGTTGTTTCGCCTGATCCTCTTTTCTGCTGTGACGTCGCGCAGAAGGACCAGCTCCCCTGACGGGCTTTCTTCATTTTCGGAAAAGAGAGCCGCCCTGAAGACCACATCCCGTATTCGGCCGTCTTTGGTAAGTCTCTGCGTCTCCTGCCGGAGAATAATCCTCTCAGATAACAGTTTCTTTATGTTTTCGCTGGTTTCCTGTTCAAGACCGGGAGGGACATAGGGAATCCTCTTCCCTTTGAGTTCTTCAAGGGTCCACCCGAAGACCTGCGTAAATGCAGGGTTGAGATATGAAACGTGGCCTGCAAGAGAAAACACGACAATCGGATGCGGCACAAAATCGAGAAGGGTCTTATACCGTTTTTCGGATTCCTGAAGTGCTTTCTGAATCTTAAACCTTCCGGTCACATCGCGTGCAATGCCCCGAAAACCGATGACCTTTCCGGTATCGTCGATAATCTGGCTTGCGGAGAGTTCAACAATCCTTTGTTGGCCGTTTTTGTTGATGAATTCCCATGTGAGGTCCGATACGGCCCGGCCGTTCTGATAAAGCGCCTTAAACGTCTCGGCCGCTATATTTGAATAGGCCTCGCTCATAAAGTGGGAAAAATTCTGAAATTGGATCTCTTCCTTCGGGTACCCTAAGAGCTTGCAGAGGGAATTGTTGAAATAAAGGAAATTTCCTTGGATATCTACCTCATAGACCCCATCTTCAATGTTTTCTATAAAGGCCTGATACCGCTCGCTTGCCACCTTATCGCAGGCCAACAAGAGATTTTCCGGCATGGCCTCATCGGACGCAACCGCCGTGTTCCTCTCTCTGGTTTCTGCCGAGGCAAATTCATCCTTTACAGGGGCAGGCGCTTTTGCCAAAATAGCATCTCCGGGCATGGGTCGAACATTTTCCATAAGGTTTCAAAGGGTTATTTTATATAGCATTGCAAAGAAATTGTCATCATAATTTTTGTCCGGGGGCGATACGGATTCCGGTACGTACATTCTGAGCGTCTATCTCTCACAACCCGTAGCCCTAAAAACATTGAAGTCCATACGAACGGGATGGCCACATGGAATTCGGAGGTGCAGGGGCATGAACACGAACCCCTTGAATCGTTTGTGCCGATATCCTATAATAGTTAGTGCACGGTTCTTGCCAAGCCAGAACCGTGCAGGACGTGCAATCCATATCGAAAAGAAACTGAGGACCTGAGAAATGCCTAAATCAGGAAAAATCCCGAAAGCCACCATTACCAGACTCTCTATCTACTACAGGCAGCTCGAACTCCTGGAATTTGACGGATACCGAGTGGTATCTTCGGAAAAATTGGCATGGCTGTGTCAGGTCAATTCGGCTCAGGTCAGGAAAGACCTCGGATATTTCGGGGAGTTCGGCATCCGGGGCGTCGGTTATGATGTGATAGACCTTCAGTCACATATAAAAGAGATTTTAGCCATCAACCGTAACTGGAATCTGGGGATCGTCGGAATCGGGAAACTGGGATCTGCCCTTATCCAACACCACAATTTCTCTGCAAGAGGCTTCAAGTGCGTGGCCGCTTTTGACAACGCTCCGGACAAGATCGGAAAGAGGCTTCCCTCGGGTCTTAAGGTCAGAAGCATCGAGGAATTGAGAGAGGCCGTCGTGGAACTGGATGTTGAGATCGGCGTCATCACCACGCCCGCCTCTGCCGCCCAGAGAGTGGCGGATTTTTTTTTGGACGCCAATGTGAACGCCATCCTCAATTTTTCCCCTACGAGGATCAGTGTTCCTGGATGCTGTCTGGTCGAGAACATCGATTTTACGGTAATGTTGGACGTGCTTGTCTACAGGTTTCACCATGAGGCAAGGGGGGGTGCACGCAGATAGGGGCATGGGGGAATTGCCGTCGATTATCATCCCCTTTGAGGCGACTGGACCATATGGCAGAAAACAAAGGCAACATCGTTGAAATTTTCACAGACGGGGCGTGCAGTGGAAACCCAGGACCAGGGGGTTACGGGGCCCTGCTCAGATATGGGGATTTTACCAAAGAGATCTCCGGATGCGCTTTAAACACCACCAATAACCGGATGGAAATGATGGCCGTTATTGAGGCCCTCCGGCAACTCAAGAGACCCTGCAGAATCATGCTGTGTACCGATTCAACATATGTGATGCGGGGTATGACAGAATGGGTATCCGGATGGATCCGGCAAAACTGGGTCAATTCTCAGAAAAAACCCGTTGTTAACAGAGATCTGTGGGAGAAGATGTTGGACGTCAGCAAACCACACCAGATCCAATGGAAGTGGGTTCGGGGACACAAGGGGCATCCGGAGAATGAGCACTGTGACAGGCTGGCGAGAAATGCATTGGAGAAATGCAGGAACACTTCCGATCACGCCGAGGGGTGACGCCTGACAGCATCAGAACTCTATAAAAGTCAATTTGTTGCAAGGAGGCGCCCATGAAATGTCCGAAGTGCAATTTTGTAAGCTTTGATTATAACCAGGTCTGCCCCAAATGTGGTCATGACCTCTCTATCGAGAGGGATCTGATGAGTCTTCCATCCTACAAGCCTAAACCTCTTTCCCTTCTGGGCGTATTGACCGGGGAGGGCGAGGTTCCAGAGATGGGCGCACCCATGGGGTCATCCGGGGCATTGGGAATGCACGGGGCAGACACTCAGGAATTGTTGATTTCTCTCGACAGTCTTTCCGGAGAGGATAAGGAACCGATCCAACTTGAGCCGGAACCTTCATCGACAGGGCGTGGAACGGAGATTGAAAAGGGAGCAGAGGCGGCAGAGGAAGAATTTGCCATTTCATTGGATGATTTTTCCGATGAGGGAACTGAGATCGTATTCTTTGATCCCAAAACAGAAGCCATAGCGCTTGAAGGTGAAACGGCAGGCGGGATTCCCTTTGAGACGGAGACGTTCTTTTCTGAAGATGCGGGGCATAAAAAGGAGGGTTTCTGGGAAAGCGAGGCCTTGGGGCCACGAACGGCCGACATGCAACCGGATGACGCCTCCAAAAAGAAAGGTGTCGCTTCGCGCAAAGAAGATGCCCCTGGCGGAGGAAAAGAAGCCGAACCGGATCTGTTTGAACTGGAGCTTGAACCTCTGGAACTGGATATGGAGATCGAAGAATCCGACAAAAAGACATCTTAGCTCGAAATTGGTCTTGACCTTACCATAATCTTTTGCTATGTTCACCTCTTGAGTTTTTGCCGAGATAGCTCAGTCGGTAGAGCAGGGGACTGAAAATCCCCGTGTCCCTGGTTCAATTCCTGGTCTCGGCACCATTAAAATCAAGGACTTACGGCCACCCGCTGTAAGTCCTTTTTTTTCAAACCTCCTCCAGTCCCTCACTCGTCCCACTAAACCTCCAGTCCCTCACTCGTCCCACTAAACCTCATGGGCCCTCGATGGTGTGATATTCGCCATGTGAGCCGGGAGGCATTCCTCTCCGATGCATCAATCGGCATCTCTCTGGTGCATCCGGAAGAAAGAGAGGTATTTCTTTTCCCAAAACCGGGAGGCGTGGGAGGGCGGAGCTGGTTCTTAGTCCGCTCGTAGGGTCATAAGGGTGTTTACTGGCCGCTCGCTGCTGGTCATAGCAATCGTCGACCCCGCGGTACGCGAGATTGCTCGGTAAGGGTTGCTGGTGACTCGCTTCTGTTTTGTTGGGTTTCGGCTGACTTCTGACCTCGGGTCTCTGGCGTTTGTTGCCGGTTGCTTGTTACTGGTTGCCCGATACTCTATGTAAAGCGAATCCCTTGCGTCTTATGCCTTGCGTCTGTTATCATGCCCAAACGGCTCACGGCGTCACTGCGAACAAGCATGAACGACGCGGCATCGGTTTGGGGGATCGTTTGCATTGCGCCCGTAAGGGCATGGTGAGGGAAGTTGGCAAAGCCTGACGGCGTCACCAGGAACATCGGGCAGTAGGGTCGTTTGTAGTGTGCCCATAAGGGCATTTCAGGGAAGGACTGGCTTCATGACGCAATTTCTGGATATCCGAACCCTATCCTTTGTCATGGGGGCCACATATCTTGCCCTTGGCCTGTCAATGGTCCACCATGCGGCGAACAGCAAAACCTATCCCGGATTCAAGGCGTGGACCACGGCAATCATCCTGGAATGGGTGACGGTGGTTCTGATCGGACTGCGTCATCTTCTCCCTGACGTCATCACGATCGTCGTTGCCAATTGGCTGTATTACGCAGCCCTGGTCCTGTTCTATCTGGGGTTCAGGGCCTTTGCCGGAGGGCCTGTGAAACCCCGGCCCCACATGATTGTGGGGTTTCTGGTCATGCTGGTCATTTTTCCGCTCCTCACCTATGTCCGGCCGAGTCTCAATGCGCGCATCTGCATCATCTCTTTTGCATCGGCCTTTTATTTCTTCTCTTGTGCCATCGTTCTTGCCAGAGATATCCGTCGGGTTCTCGGGCGCTTGAACAAACTCCTGATGGGGTGTCTCTCAGGGATGTCCGTCGTGATGGCACTCCGGGGAGGGTTTTTCCTGATCCCTGCCAATGCAGCCAATGATTTCATGTCCTCGGGAACCTTTCACGGAATGGCACTGCTTGGCGTATTTGTCTTTGCGGTTCTGCTTGTTATCGGCCTGATACAGCTCAACTCGCAGATGATTGAAAGGGAATTGTACTGGGAGCAGGAACGGCTCAGGGAGAGCGAGGAAAGCTACAGACACCTTGTGGAGGATTCGCTTCAAGGTGTGGTTATTGCGCAGGACAACCCGCTGAGACTCAGCTTTGTCAGCAGACCCATGGCGCTCATTACAGGGTACTCCCATGAAGAATTGAAAGCCTTCGGTTCCGATCAAATCATGGAACTGATCCATCCGGAAGACCGGGGAAAGCTTTTTCAACATCTCAGAGACCGTCTTGCAGGAAAAGATGCGCCCACCCAGTACGAGGCCCGGATCATCCATAAAACCGGGGAAATCCGGTGGGTCCTGATTTACAGCACCCGGATCATGCACGGAGGCGCCCCTGCCACCCATACCGCGTTTCTGGACATCACCGATCGAAAAATGGCGCAGGAGGCCATACAAAGCGCCCATGCGCGGATGCGTGCCGTGATGGAATCGGTTCAGGCCGGGATCATTCTGGTCCGGGTTGAAGACCGCGTCATTGTGGAGGCCAATCCCGCGGCCGCACGAATGATCGGGGCCACTGCCGATGGTGTGATCGGCAGGGTCTGCAATGCATTCATATGCCCTGCAGAGGCCGGGAAGTGCCCGGTGATGGACCTTGGACAGGAGATGGACAATACGGAAAGAAGCATCCTGACATCGGACGGTCGGACGATTCCGGTGCTGAAGACCGTTACGCGGCTATGGATCGAGGACCGGGAGTATCTCCTTGAAAGCTTTGTGGATATCTCCCAATTGAAACGGGCGGAGGCGAGACTCCTGGAGATCAACCAGGAACTTGAAGCGGCTACGGCCCGGGCCAATGAGATGGCTGTTCAGGCGGAACTGGCCAGCGCGGCCAAGAGCGAGTTCCTGGCCAACATGAGTCACGAGATCCGGACCCCCATGAACGGCGTGATCGGCATGACCGGGCTCTTGCTGGATACGGATTTGAGCAAGGACCAGCGGAGGTATGCCGAGGCTGTGCGGGACAGCGGCCAATCCCTGCTGGCCCTGATCAATAACATCCTCGATTTTTCCAAAATCGAGGCCAGCAAACTCGCCCTGGAAATCCTCGATTTTGACCTGCAGATGCTGATCGAGGATTTCGCGGGTCCCCTTGCCCTCCAGGCGCACGAAAAGGGCCTGGAACTGGTTTGCGGCATGGATCCCGATGTCCCCGTCCTCGTTCGGGGCGATCCGGGGCGGTTGCGCCAGATCCTGAACAACCTGGCGGGCAACGCGGTCAAGTTCACCCATGAGGGTGAGGTCCTGATCCGTGTTTCGGTGGTGGAGGTGGTGGGTGGACCTGGGAACCGGGAACCTGAAAACGGGTTTGTGGGAGGTCGAGGCGGGAGGCAACCTCCCCAGATTGCGAATTCCGTGCTGCTCCGCTTTTCCATTAGCGACACCGGGATCGGGATACCTCCTGACAGGTTGGGGGACCTCTTCTCACCCTTTACCCAGTTGGATGGCTCCACCACCCGCAAATACGGCGGCACTGGGCTGGGTCTCTCCATCTCCAAACAGCTGGCCCGGATGATGGGCGGAGAGGTGGGCGTTCACAGTGAAGCGGGAAAGGGTTCGGAGTTCTGGTTTACGGCGCGTCTGGAACGGCAACCCGAGGCGCGGAGCGCTCAACCAGGGCCTCCTGCGGACCTGAGCGGGGTGCGCGTACTGATTGTGGACGACAACGCCGCCAACAGGGAAATCCTGAATCTTCGAATGACTTCGTGGGAGATGCGCGTATCCGAGGCCGTGGACGGCCCCGGTGCGCTCAAGGCGCTTCAGAGAGGATTGGATGAGAAAGATCCCATCCGGCTTGCAGTCATCGACATGCAAATGCCGGGCATGGACGGCGAGACCCTGGGCCGTGCCATCAGATCAGACAGTCGTTTGGCAAAAACCCGAATGGTCATTTTGACCTCCATGGGGATCCGCGGCGACGCCGGCCGCTTTGCCGAGATCGGGTTTGACGCATATCTGACCAAACCGGCACGGATCCTGGAACTGAAGATGGTTCTTTCCCAGGTACTGGCGAAAGGCGAAGATGAGACCCTTTCGCCCCCTCCCATCACCACTCGCCACACGGCCCGCGAGATGCGCGGGGCCTTTGCGGGCCGCAACGGCCGCATCCTTCTGGCCGAGGACAACATTACCAATCAACAGGTAGCCCTGGCCATCCTCAAAAAAATGGGCCTGAACGTTGACGTTGTAGGCAACGGCAGGGAGGCCCTCAAGTCGCTTCAGACGACCCCCTACGACCTGGTCCTGATGGATGTTCAGATGCCTGAGATGGATGGGCTGGAGGCCACGATGAGAATTCGGAACGCGGAACGCGGAATGGGGAACATGGGAGAAGGACATCCCACCTCTGACCTCCGTCTTCCGAACTCCGGGCTCCGAGCTCCGACTTCCGGCATCCCCATCATCGCCATGACCGCCCACGCCATGCAGGGGGACCGGGAGAGATGCCTGGATGCGGGAATGAATGACTATATAACGAAACCGGTGTCGCCCCGGGTCCTGGCAGAGACCCTGGAGAAGTGGCTGCCGAAAGAGAATTATGTCGCCAGAGTGATCCATAATGAATCGGTGAAACCTGCATCGCCCCTTATTACTCGTGCCTTATTGACTTGGGACCGTGGTGGCATGCTGGATCGGATGATGGGAGATAAAGAACTGGCCGGGATTATTGTGAAAGCCTTTCTGTCGGATATCCCGGGTCAGATTCAGACCCTGAGGGAACTCCTGGCGCGTGAAGACGCCCCGGGCGTTCGGCTTCAGGCCCACACCATCAAGGGCGCGGCTGCAAACATAGGCGCCGAGACCCTACGGTCGGTGGCCTCTAAGATGGAAAAAGAGGCCGCAAAAGGAGACCTGGACGCGGTCGGGGGAGGCATCAGAGAACTGGAAACGCAATTTGAGCGCTTAAGGAAAGAAACGGAAAAGGGCCTTTGAAATTGACGATTGACGATGAGTTGCTCGTTTTTGGAGTTCGTTGGGTTTTTGCTGGCTGTCTTTCAACCGCTAACCTCTGGTCTCGATTGCTCCGTTCGCAGTGTGACCGTAAGTCCATTGAATTGAAGATTGAAGGTCCGTCTCGCCCCATGTGGCTGTGCAACCGTTTACAATGGCTTCCGTTTGATACGTGTTGATTCGGCAGGTGGGTACGTATAGGGAGGTAATGTGTCCGAACTCATAAGACCCATAGCAGAGTGGTGCGCGGCGATTCTTGAGGCCCTTGGAATCGGGATTATCACGTTGATTGCGCTGTATGCCCTGGTTCATGCCTGCACTCGACTTCTCAGGAAGGAGGAAACGGGACCGATCTTTCAGGAACTCCGTCAGCGACTGGGCCGGGGCATCCTCCTCGGTCTGGAGTTTCTCATCGCCGCGGACATCATTCATACGGTTGCAGTCGAGTTGACCTTTGAGACCGTAGGGGTTTTATCCGTTGTTGTGCTTATCCGAACGTTCCTGAGTTTTACGCTGGAAGTTGAGTTGACCGGTAAATGGCCCTGGCAGGACAAAAAGTAGTACACAGGTAGAGTCCCCATAAGCGGCATAACAGGGGAGAAGCCTCTGTCAGACAGACGCGTTTACGGGGGCTGCGTCGAGCGCCTTGACCAGGTCCTGCGGCGACAGACGCGCCAGAAGTCCCTTTCTCCCTGCATTGATGAAGATAAAGGGAAGGTCTGCGATGGATGCCTCAAAATAGATTTTGAGGGGTTTCTTCAGACCCAGGGGCGAGGTCCCGCCCACAAAATAACCGGTGTGCCTGTGCGCCACCTCGGGATCGCAGGGCCTGACGGTCTTGGCCTTGAGGGCCCTGGCAAACGCCTTGGTGGAGACCTGCCTGTCTCCGTGCATGAGCACGACAAAAGGCTCCTTGTTTTCATCTTCCATGACGAGCGTCTTGATCACCTGATGCTCATCCACCTTCAGTTCTCGCGCGGCCCGTTTTGTCCCTCCTTTTTCTTCATAATCGTACGGATGAAGGGTGTAGGGGATGCCGCTCTCTTTCAGCACGCGGATGGCCTGTGTCACGGGATGCTTGTCCTTTGCCATCGCCTCTCCTCCTTCGAATCGATCAGGCCGAAAACCTTTGTTCCCTGATTTTATCTCCCTGACCTGTTCTTGAAACTTCTGGCCATGTATTGACCGGGGATGTCCACGATGTCGGGTTGCGAGAGCCCGGCTTGAAGAAAAAGGGCCTTCATCTCAGGATCGGCCGGCAGCACATCCCGGGCCACGGTGGCGTGCGACCCGTGGTGCGCGGCAAGTTCTTTGCGGCTCATCAGATGGGCGACAATGAGGACTCCCCCGGTCTTCACCACCCGGCCCATCTCTTGAAGGGCTTGTCCGGGATCATCGAAATGCGGAAACGCCGCAAAGCAGATCACCCGGTCGAACACCCTGTCTGTGAACGGGATGCTGTGGACATCGGCCTGAAAAACCAAATCGTGAGGCGCGTGCGGTTTTCCATGTGCCTGACGGATCATGTCGATGGAGAGGTCAAAGGCGCAGACCTGTCCGGACGGGCCCACCCCCTGCCGCAGATAGGGGAGGAGGACCCCCGGCCCTGTGCCCACGTCAAGGATGCGTTCTCCCGATCCTATTTCAAATTCGCGGATCAGATCGAGAAGGCGTTCGCGCACCGGGGCCGGGTAGCAGGTCTCCTCCCAATTCTCGGCCCTCGTATCGAAAAAATGCGTTTTTGATTTCATCTGATACAGCGTTCAAGATGTTATTTCCAGGGTAATTGCAGCGGTCTTTTTGGTCTTAGGCCGTTGTTCAATAGACAATCGCCAGTCGACAATCAACAATCCTGCTCACTTGCCCTCAGTTCAAGAACGGGGCCTTGCCGCCGATAGGACCGTAGTCCCTTTTCATCTGCCTGTATACCGGCTTCCCCACCAGAAATGTGTAGATCGCATCGGCCGTTTTTTCAGGATCCATATCTTCGAAGCGCTCAGGATAGAGGCGCCTTCCAACCGAAAAGGCGTCGGCCAGGACCGTGCCGATGTTGGTGGTATACCAGTTGAAGGGGAGAAGGGTGTAGACCTTTTGGTTGGAGAATGCCTTGAGTCCCCGATAGTAAGACGGGTTCTTATGGTAGTCGGTTGCCACCAGGGTCAGTCCGCCGCCGTCGATGAAGATGATGTCCGGATCTATTTTCAGAAGCATCTCCTTGTCCACAAACACATGGCTGCCTGCAGTGGGCTTGAGATGTTCCGCCGCGTTTTGTGCATGGACCCAGTCAACCGGGGCATACTGCTGTTCCGTGCTGCCGATGCCGTGGGCCCCGCGATACCCGATGCCGCCGACATACACGGTCGGTATCCGATCTCGGGAAATGTCTGCGGTTCGGCTTCCCAGGTCCTTGCGCTGCGATTCCACGTAAGTGATCACGTCCTCCGCGCGTTTGGAGCGGTTGAGTATCTTCCCTGCAAGACGGAGGCTGTCGTAGACGGTTTCATCGAAGGTGGCGAAGGCGCCGTAGCTCAAGACGATTACCGGGATTCCCAAGGTCTGCTGGACCTCGTCCGCGAGAGGGGCCTTCATGTAGGTCACAAAGATCACCTGGGGGGCCACAGAGAGGACCGCCTCCAGGTCCGGTTTCTTGTTGATGCTGACAGGGCCGCCCGGCCCGCATCGGGGAAGGTTCCACAGCTCGGGATGGGCCAGCCAGTAGGGTCTGCCCCGGGGGTTCATCGCCTCCATCTCTTCCACGCCCTTGACCTTGGACTCGGACTGGAGATAGACGATCAGGCGCAATGTCCCAGGCCCGATGCAGATGATCCTTTCCGGATCAAAGGGCACTGCCACCTGTCTCCCCGCCATGTCGGTCACGCGTATTGGGCCGGCATATCCGGAAAGGGGATTGAGTCCCCACAGCATGATGCAGACCACCCATAAGCAAATTTTCTTCATTCATTTCTCCGTTTTTCCAGCCGGCGCCCGGCCTCCCCTAACCCCGTCCCATCTCCTCCAGGAGCTGGTTCATCCAGTCGGACAGCCTGGCATCCGGAACGGAATAGTAGGAAGGGAGATAGGGTTTGATATCTATCACCGGACTTCCATCCACGGCATCCAGCCCCGTCACACGGAGGGTGCGTCCTTTTCGTTCCAAGATCTTTACGGGAATCACCAGGATCGGATTCGGCCGGGCCGGGCTGCACGTTCCGAATACGCCCACCAGAGGGAGGTCCTTTCTCCCCATCGGATGGACCTTGGTAAGCCTTCGGCCTTCGGCGTCCACCTTGTGGGCCCAGTAGAGGACCAGGAGGTGTGAAAAGTCCTCCACCCCGTGGAGCAGATCTGTGTATTCCGGATGGATGATGATTTCCGAGGTCCTGTAATCCGCGTGTGACGCAGGGGGAGCCTCATCCTCCCAGTTCAAATCGCCCGTCCGGGCCACCAGGCTCGGTTCCTTGATAGGGCTGTGAACCACGCCCACCGGTTTGAGCGTCATATCCATTTTTTATCCTTTCCTGATATGGCGATCCGGAACCCCCATCCTTCCTTCAAGGCCAAGGGCATGCATCGGAGCGGTGACAAAGACAATACGTATTCCCCATTATTGCACATCAAAGGTCATGGTGACATTATATTTGTTTGTGTCGCACTCCTTTGTGTCAGGGTAGGGGATTTCATGGGTCACAGAGACGATCCATTTCCCCTTTTCCTGGAGGTTGATCCGGGCCGTGCCATCCTTATCCGTTTCAACCGCATTGGCGAATGTGTTGGGTTCCCCTGAAAAACCGGCGTAGGTCGCAGAGATCCTCGCCTTAACGAGGGGCTTACCCTTAAATACGATCTTGACCGGTAGCTCTGCGCCCTGTTTCAGCCCGAACAGATCTTTCAGGGGGATGATTTGCAGGGGGTCTCCGGTAATGTGAACCGGCATATCCTTCCTGTCTCCCACGGAGATAAAGGTCTTGGTGCGGATGTCGTAATGGAAACAGGAGATCACCTTATCCAGGCCTGCCTTAGGGCACATTTTGTAACCCTCGGTGGTCTTGCTGACAAAGCCCGGGTGAACAGACGCCCATATCACATAAACGCCCTCTGCCTGAGGAACAAATTGAAAGGCGGTTTTGGAGAGCTGCTCCAACGGGGTCTTTTTCCCGTCCGCATCGATGGCCACCACCTCTTTCAGCATCCCTTCCCTTATCTCTCCATCTTTTGGGAATTTGTGCCCCCATCCGATGTCGATGGTGATTGGTTGTCCTATGCCCTGCCGGTGTCCATCCATATTCAACCACAATGAATGCGCCCCGGCCAGGGAGCCCCAAAAAAGAAATATCATGATCGAACCGATCTGAAGTCCTCTCTTCATCTGTATCTTCTCCTTTTTCTGTCTATCCAAGTTATTCGGAACGCACAGGATGAGGGGTTGTTTTCAGTTCCTTCAGACCCTTCTCCATGGCTGCATCGTAGGGCCTTCCAGTCAGGAAACGGCCCACCAGAAGAAGGCCCATGTACTTCTCCTTGTCCTGTGAGAGCCTTTCGGCCATGTCGGCCACGGTCCCCCGCAGGATACGCTCCCTGTCGGGGTCCCCGGCCCAGAAGACCACGGCGCACGGCATATCCGGGGGCAGATGGGCCTTGAGTTCAATGAACAGGGCCTCGGGATTCCATAAGGCCATGTAAAAGATCATGGTGGATGGATATTTGGCCAGTTCCTTCAGGACCTGCCGGTCCCTGGCCCCCCATTCCATCATGGAAAAGGGGGAGGTCTGGATGACAAACCGGGTGTCGTGGGCCGGGATGGTGCTCTTCCCCAGGGCGGCCATGGCCGCTGCGTCGCACCCCATCCCCGGAATGATGGCCACCTCCTGGGGATCGAACTGCTCAGTGTACCAGTGGCTGGGACCATACAGACAGGGATTGCCGTGGTCCATCAGGCCCACATCCTTTCCCTCGGTCAGGAGGCCTTTGATCTTCGCCACCCGCTCTTCGCGGACCTTGAGGCGTTGTTTCTCAAATGCCGCCAATTCCGTCTTGTCCAGATTCCACATGCTCTTCCCCTTGTAGTCCCAGATGTCTGTCCAGGGGTCGAACAGAATCGGTTTCCCGGCCACATATTCTGCAAACAGGTTGGCGTGCTTTATAGGGGCCACAATCACGTCCATGCGCTTGAGCGTGTCGAGGGCCTGAAGGGTCGCCATGCGGGGACCGGCGGGACCGGTTCCGATTACGTAGAGATGCCCCAGGCCTCCCCAGGCTGCGGCGATAGGGGGTGAAACCCATGTGGCCGCGGCCAGGATCAGACATGACAACGCCATCGATGCCATTATTTTCCAATGCTTCCGATATGTCATAAGGTTGCCTCGCTGCCCGTCGGGCGGTTAAAATCGGACGCTCATGAGGACTCCGGAGACATACTTGGGCATGCTATACCCAGCCTGTTCCTCGTAGTTGGCACCCGTGAAGTTGTTGCAGTAGAGTTCAGCCATCCAGTCGAGACCCATCCACTTGAATTCCTGCTGAAATCCGATATCAAAGGTGATGTAGGAATCCAGGTTTTCAGTCCCGGGCTGCTGGGTCTTGCGCTCATCCACGAATATGGAGCTGAACTGGACCAGTCCGCCTTCCCAGACTTGGTAGTTGCATAAGAGTTTGACCTTGTTCTGGGGCAGCAGGGCCGGTAGATAATAGGTCCAGTTCTGTTCGAAACCCGTATCGTCCACGGTATAGTTTTGATAGTTGTAGGAAAGGGTCCCGAGAAACCGGCCCAGACGAATGCTGGCCTCGATCTCACCGCCGTAGAGCTTGAAATGGGGGATGTTATAGAGACAGTCGCTCCCGATCCCTGATCCGGGTGAGGTAATCCCATTGTCGTTAATGAAGTCTTGAATGTCGTAGTAGTAGAGTGCTCCCCTCACATTGAAGGGCCCTATATCCTGAATGGCGCCTATTTCATATTCCCACGCTGATTCAGGTTTCAAAGTAGGGTTGTCCGGGGACGCGCACCGCGCCCACCAGTAGTAGTCTCAAGGACACGGAAGCCGGTAGGATCGGCTCACCGCGGCGTAAAGGGCGGTCTGCTCCGCGGCCTGGAAATCGACCTTCAGACTTGGATAGAACCCGTCGTCCGTTTCCGTATTCCCTGTCACCGGCCATCCCTTGCCGTACTGGGAGTAGTAGGTGTTCATGTCCACGTGGTAGTAGCGGACACCGGGGGTGAAGCGCCAGCGATCCCCGATGCTGATGACATCTTGAAGATACACGGAGTTGACCTCGAAGAGGTCGGACTGGTCATAGGGAGCGCCTAGATGCTGATACTCGTATCCCATGGTCACCTTGTTGAAACCGAAAAGTTCAATGTCCCGGTACTCGGCGATCGCGCCGTAGGTTCGGTCATCCGCGAACATGTCGGGCGTGAACGTGCCTGGCTTGTCGTAGAGGCTGGTCCATCGCCTGCCGTATGTCTGATACCCGTGGATCCTGACAGTACCCGGTCCGAACGGCATCGTGAAGATGCCGTCCAGGTAGGTGGTGTGTTTTTTCCAGTGGGGATCATTGGCCGCATACTGGGGAAAATTGAGATGCCTGACCTGATCTGCGTTGGCATAGAAGTCGGGCGAGCTGGAGTCGTAGTCCGATCGGGATGGATCGTTTACTACCGGAAACCCATAATCTACGTCCGCATACTTGACGCCCAATTCCAGGGTGGCATCCAGGGGCATATAAAAACTGAGATGACCATTAAGGGTAATGGAGTCCTGATAGTTGTTTCTCAGGTAACCGTTGGTGTGCCCATTGTTTACTGAAAAGTCGTAGCCCACGAGATTGAAGGCGCCACCTTCGATGGAAAGGGCCTCCGTAGACGTCGCAAAAGATCCTACCCCGGCTTTGGCCCTGACCTCGGGCTTCAGATCGTCGGTCTTCTTCCCCTTTTTGGTGATGATGTTGATCACGCCGCCGATGGCAAAGGGGTGAAGGACCGAATGTCCGCCCCGGATGATCTCGATCTGCTCAATATCGTCCAGATTCAATGTGGACCAGTCCACGATGTACCGGCCGTAGTAGCCGCTGTGGTTGATCCTTCTACCGTCGATCTCCACCACCAGCCGGCCTTCGTTCATTCCGCGGATGGATACCTCATCCCCCGGACTGGCCATCATCGGGTTGATTCGCATGACATCGATACCGCCCATGGTCTTGAGGACGTCGGTCAGGGTCCGTACGTCGCCAGGCTTGACAAATTCATCCATTCGGACAATGGTCTTGTCCGGGGTGATTTCCACGCCGGGCTGGGTGGCCATGACGGTAATGTCTTCCAGTTTAACGGCCTCTTTGGCCGTTTCGCCCTTTTCCTCCTGCTGAACGGCCTCCTGAGGGACCGTCTCCTCTTGCGCCATGCCTGGTTGGGCCAGTAGACCCTGCACGGCTGTCACCGTCAGGCACAGCGCCAGAACCATGAAGGCTCTGGTCAGCGATCTGCGCAGATTTTCCATGATTTCCCCCTTGTATGATTGCGAATGGTCAGGGGACATGTTCGACATATGTCCCGATGGTCCCGGGAATCGGCCAATAGAAATTGACGGGAGAAATGCGCTGTGGTAGGTATATACCGAAGCGCCTCTCTATCCGGGGGGCTTCAACCGGGAAGGCGGCCCTCAATCCTTGGCCGGAGACGGGCTGCCTTCCCAACTTATTTCGTGTCCATGCATTGCCTGAAGTCCTTCAATCACCGCCTTTCACGATTTGATCGTCCATAAAAAAAGCCAAAAAGACACCTCCGGAATTCGATCCGGCATTGCCTTCTTGGCCTGCATTTCCTTAAACTTAAATGTGAAGCGTGAAACCGCCAACCGCCTGCGCAACTTCGTTTTGCGCCTTGAATTGAGGCTGGCGTATAGCAAAGCCTGTTTTTCGTGTCAAGGAAAATCGACATTTTTTCAATCGTCCCAAGTCTTCGCGTGAGCAATTCTGCTTTTCCTTCCAACTTTGAGCGTTGAACCGCGAACTGTGAACGGTATGATAACGAAAAAGCCTTGACTTTTTAGAAGGCCTTCATTAGAAACCACACATTCAAATCGCGGCAGAAGCCGATTACAGAGGGATTTCAGAAGGAAATCCAGTAACGAAGTGATATCGCCGGAATAGAGGCGGAAATAACATAACGCGTTTTGGAATCGTAAGGCCACGAAGGTCTGTGTCCCCTAAGGGGGATGTGGATACGTGGCCTTTTTCTGTTGGAGACGGTTTGAAAGATAGAGGTTTGGAGGGCGGTGTTCACCGCCCAGGGTAAGGCCACTGCCCTTCATGGGAACGCCCCGGTTCGGACAACCTGGGTGCAACGGGTAATGGGCGCCCGGCATGGCAAGGCACACGGTCTCTGTGCGCGACAACAGGATATCAGCAATCATCAATTTATGCCCTTTCTCGTATTCAAGGTTAAGATAATGACACGATCGATACGTTCATATTGGCTTCTCCCCCTTGTCGTCTTCATTTTAATGCGGGCACCTTTTGATGCCTGGTCCCACGGGACAGACTACAGCCTCGTGAAAGCAACGGAATTGTCGGCTGTTGCCTTTTATTACTCAGACGGGGAGGCGATGGCCTATGCCGAGGTGCTGGTTTTCAGTCCGAAGGACCCCAAGGTGGAACACCAGAACGGGAGGACCGACAAACACGGAAAGTTCGCCTTTTGCCCGGACACGCCTGGGACCTGGCGGATCACTGCCAATGACGGCATGGGTCATCTGTGCCAGGCGACGGTGGAGGTAAGTCCCGAGCCTTTGGGTGGAAAATCTGATACGCCCCACGGTGAGACAGAAATCGCGCATCCTGTTCAAGGATCAAAGACCTTGAGGATCATTGCCGGTCTTAGCCTGATACTCAATCTTGCATTTGCAGCCTGTTTTTTGCTGGAACGCTCGCATGCCGCCAAAAAACGATCTTGAGATGGAAGCTGGAATGAGGTGATGTCGTGCATATATCCGAAGGCATTTTATCCGGCCCGGTCCTGGTTTCAGGGATCGCCCTGGCTGCTGCAGGGACGGCCATAGGGCTTAGGAAGCTGGATGTCGACCGCATCCCGCGTGCCGCGATCCTTTCGGCGGCCTTCTTTGTGGCCTCCCTTGTCCATGTCCCCATCGGAGCGTCCAGCGTTCACCTCATCTTGAACGGCATCGTGGGCCTCATCCTGGGGTGGGGGGCCTTTCCGGTTATTCTGGTGGCACTGGCGCTCCAGGCCGTGCTGTTTCAGTTCGGCGGGATCACCACCCTTGGGGTCAACACGGTGATCATGGCATTTCCGGCGGTTGTGAGTTACTACGTCTTCGGTCCCTTGGTGCGGAGGCGACCGGAGATCGCGCTGCCGGCCGCATTCGCCTGCGGAGCGGCTTCCGTTTTCTTGGGGGCCCTCCTGGTGGGTCTGGCCCTGACCCTCACGGAGAAGAATTTCCTGAAAGTATCCGCCATGGTGGCGGCCGCCCATATCCCCGTCATGATCATTGAAGGGATCATTACGGCCTTTTGTGTGGCATTTCTCAAGAAGGTACAGCCTGAAATATTGCCGGGAAACGAGATTGATCGAGCATGATCCAAGAGCCCTTTGTCTGCGGTGACTCGCAGATCCACCGTCTCGATCCCAGGTTCAGAATCGTTGTGGTCGCGGCATACGCCTTTGTGGTGGCCCTTTCCGACCGGTTTTCCGTTCTGTTCCTGGGGCTCGCCTTTTCTTTTGTCCTGATCGGCATCTCCCGACTGCCGCTTTTTGAGGTGGCCAAGCGCCTTCTTCTGGTGAACGGTTTTGTCCTCTTTCTATGGTTCGTTGTCCCGGTGACGTTTCCCGGGACCCCGCTATTTCATCTGGGGCCGCTGACTGCAACCGGGGAAGGCCTTCTCGTCTCGGCCCGGATCACAATTAAGTCCAATGCCATCCTGCTCACCTTCATTGCCATGATTGCAACCAGTAGAATCGCGACCCTGGGCGCGGCCCTGGCCCGGATGCGGGTTCCGGAAAAAATCGTTCTCCTGCTGCTCATGAGCTACCGGTACATCTTTGTCATGGAGACGGAATACCACCGGCTGGCAAGGTCGGCCACGGTTCGCGGGTTTCGGCCTTCCACCTCCATCCACACCTACCGGACCTATGCCTATCTCATCGGTATGCTGTTTGTGCGGGCCCAGGCAAGGGCCGAGCGGGTGTACATGGCCATGCTCTGCCGTGGATTTTCGGGAAAATTCCATTCCCTGCAGGAGTTTTCCTTTTCCAGAAAAGATGGGTTCTGGGCCGGTTGCACGACAATTGCCTTACTTGGACTGGGGGTTTTGGAATGGATGGATTGAACCCCGTCATAGAGCTGGAACACATCCATTTTGGCTATGAGGCCGGAGCGCGGGTGCTCGACGACCTCACGTTTTCGCTCCACGAAGGCGAAAAGGCGGGTTTGATCGGCTATAACGGGAGCGGCAAGACCACGCTCCTCCACGTCATCATGGGGCTTCTCAGGCCCTCAAAAGGGACCATCCGGGTGCTGGGAAGGCGAATCGAGACCCGGAAGGACTTCAGGGAAGTACGGCGCACCATCGGGCTGGTCTTTCAGCATGCAGACGATCAGCTCTTTTCCCCCACGGTCTTGGAGGATGTGGCCTTTGGTCCCCTCAATCTGGGGAAGACGCCCAAAGAGGCGCGAAGGGTGGCCATGGAGACCCTGGAGAGGCTCCACCTGAGAGGTTTTGAAAACCGCATCACCCACAAGCTCTCGGGAGGGGAGAAGAAACTCGTTTCCCTTGCAACCGTCCTGGTCATGCAGCCGAAAGCCCTTCTTTTGGACGAACCCACCACCGGACTGGATGAAGAGGCCCGGGTGAGGATAGCCTCTTTACTGGCCCATCTCGATATCAGCAGCATCATTGTATCGCACGAATACGATTTCCTCGCAGAGACTGCTCAGAAGATCTACAGCATTAAGGGAGGCCGGATTGAATTCGATGGAGACGCCGGCGCCCTCCACGCCCATCTGCACAGACATCCCGCGGAGAGCCATCCCCATCGCTAAACCTGATGCCGCCTGACGGCCGCAGCCAAGAATATTTCACACAAAGCGACCGCCGCAAAAGGGTCTCTTTGAAAAGGGTTGAAGGTTTGGACGGACAGATGTATCCTTGAATCTGTGTGAAATAGGCGAAACGTCCTGGAGTCTGGAATGGAATCTATAGACGGGCCGGTGCGTGGCCAGGCTGGAAATCGGAAATGCGATACGATTGAAAGCAGGTGTGAGGGCGTATGACCGGAAGGCTTACAGTTTGAAAAGATTGTCGACGTCAGACGATCGTTTTCATGCGCATTGAGTCGGAGAATATCCATTTTTGATCGTGATTCAGGTAGGTTGCCCACGCAATGCGTGACTGTGGGTTTTTGGCATTCAAGTTGCAACTTTTTAACCGGGAAGCCGCTTTTCTGTTTTTCCGAGCCTTGAGAAGGGTTTTCATGATGACAATTGTCTCAGGGGATCGCGCTCAGGGCCGGCGGGGCGATATCAGGGGACAGGATTCACGAAAGGAGGGTGTTATGAGGGTTCAAATAAAGAATATTTTGTGCACCACAGACTTTTCGGATTTTTCCAATTACGCCATTCCGTATGCCATTCGACTGAGCAAGGAATTCAACGCAAAGCTCTATGTCTGCCATGTGGTCGATATCACCCCGGTCGCCGCATATGACGGGGCCGTGGTGCAGTGGGTGGATCAGCAGAAGGCGGTCACGGAATACGCCCAGGAGCAACTTAATCAATTGATAGGGGAGTTATCGCTGGATGTGGAATCGCTTGTCGTTGAGGGCCATCCGGTGGACGACATTACCCGTATTGCCAGTGAAAAACAGATCGATCTTGCCATCGCCGCAACCCATGGACGGTCCGGTTTGAAACGGGTGGTCCTCGGGTCTGTGACCGAGCGGCTTATTCAGACCCTTCCCTGCCCGTTGATGTCCATTCGAAGCCCTGAAAAAGAGATCAGAATCCCTTCCGATCAGGAGATCCGAATGAACAGTATCCTCGTGGGATGCGACTTTTCGGCAGACTCTCTCCTGGCGGTTGAATATGCGCTCAGCCTCGCTCAGGAATTTCAATCCGAACTTCACCTGGCCCACGTCATCGAACCACCCATCTACAAACACCTGTTCAAGCAAGACACAAAACCCTCGGAAGACCTTCGGGAGCGCATGCGAGAACCCCTGGACGGCATGCTTAACAAGATGATCCCTGAAGAGGCCGGGCACTGGTGCCGGCATACGACGGTCCTGCTGGCTGGCCAGCCGCACGAGGAGCT
>Ga0209164_1001949_pt1 | contig 23897 bp, 16 predicted proteins | sample MTBNYHSulfiMetaG_FD_187458 | JGI IMG/M metagenome (GOLD analysis project Ga0209164, IMG submission 187458) | Enrichment culture microbial communities from rom New York Harbor, USA that are MTBE-degrading - MTBE-NYH (New York Harbor Sulfidogenic)... | ecosystem: Environmental > Aquatic > Marine >... | reverse complement strand
GCGTTCCCCATGGGCATCGACTACGACCGCTACGCCGACGGGGTCCGCGAGCCCAAGGCCGAGCGCGAGATCGCCACGATGCGCAAAGGCACCGGCGATCGCAAGATCATCTTGGGCGTGGACCGGCTCGACTACACGAAAGGAATTCCGGAGCGCCTGCGCGCATTCGACATGTTCTTAGAGCGCTACCCGGAGTGGCGCGGGCGCGTGGTCATGATCACCGTGGCGGTACCCTCGCGTACGCGCGTGGACACGTACCGGCAGCTCAAACAGGAAGTCGACGAGCTCGTTGGGCACATCAACGGCCGCTGGTCCACTATGGACTGGACTCCCGTGCGCTACTACTACCGCTCGCTGCCGTTCCCGCGGCTGGTGGGCATGTACGGGATGGCCGACGTCTCGCTCGTGACCCCGCTTCGCGACGGCATGAACCTGATCGCGAAAGAGTACGTCGCGGCGTGCGGGGACAGCACCGGCGTGCTGGTGCTCTCCGAGATGGCCGGCGCAGCGCGTGAGCTAGGCGAGGCGGTCCTGGTCAACCCGAACGACCTGGATGGCATGGTGGAGGCGATCCACACCGCACTCGAGATGCCTGCCGAGGAGCAGCGCGAGCGCCTCGAGGTCATGCAGCGGCGCTTGAAGCGGTACACCGTTCGCAGGTGGGCCGAGGAGTTCCTCGGTGAACTGGAAAGCGCGAAGCTCGCGCAAGTCGGCTACGGGGCGCACCTGCTCGACGACTGGGGCCGCGAACGGTTGCTCAACCAGTACGCGCACTCGAAGGAACGGCTGCTGTTCATCGACTACGACGGCACCCTGATGCCTTTCGCCGACCGCCCCGAGCACACGCCGCCCGACGACGAGGCCGTCGACCTGCTGTTCAAGCTGAGCGCGGACACTCGCAACGAGGTCGTGGTGATGTCGGGCCGCGACCGTCACACTCTCGACCAATGGCTCGGCCACCTGCCGCTTCAGCTTGCCGCAGAGCATGGCGTGTGGATCAAGGGGCGCTCTGGTGAGTGGGTGACAATCGAGCCGATGAGCGCCGAGTGGAAGGACCGCGTGCGCTCGGTGCTCGCGATCTGGGTCGACCGCACGCCCGGGTCGCACATAGAGGAGCGGGACTTCTCGATGGCGTGGCACTACCGGGGAATCCACCCCGAACTCGCGGTCACCCGCGTCACCGAGCTCAAAGAAGCGCTGGTGAGTGTGGCCGCAGACCTGGGACTATCGGTCGTCGAGGGGAACAAACTACTTGAGCTCAAGCCCGCCGGGGTCAACAAGGGTTCGGCCGCTCACCGCTGGATGTGCCGTGAGGAGATCGACTTCGTGCTCGCCGTTGGCGATGACCGCACGGACGAAGACGTTTTCGAGGCCGCACCCGACGACGCGTGGACCATCAAGGTAGGGCCGGGTTCGACGCGTGCGCGCTGGTCGTTGAGATCGTTTCGTGGAGTGCGTACGCTGCTCGCGCAGATGCTCGACACCGGAAGCCAAGGAGAGCACAGATGAAACGCCTGGAAGACTACCGGGACATCGTCCCCGACCTCATACTCGCCGACCTGCACAAGCGGGCATCGAAGCTCTACGACCGGCACGTAGTACACGTGAACTCGACCGCCCAAGGCGGCGGCGTAGCGGAGATGCTGTACTCGCTTGTCCCGCTCACCAACGACGCGGGTGTGGACTGCGGCTGGCGCGTGCTTGTCGGGGGCAGCGACTTCTTCAACGTCACCAAGGCGTTCCACAACGGCCTTCAAAGCGAACCAATCGACCTGTCCGACCAGAAGAAGCTGCTGTACATGCAGGTCAACGAGGCGTTCTCACAGTACACGCACATCTCGGACACCGACGCTGTCGTGATCCACGACCCGCAACCGCTGCCGATCATCCGCTTCTACAAGAAACGGCAGCCGTGGATCTGGCGCTGCCACATCGACCTGTCCGAGCCCGACCCCGTGCTGTGGGACTACTTGCAGGGCTACATCCTGCGCTACGACCTCATGATCGTGAGTCACGAGGACTACAAGAAGCCCGGACTGCCCATCGAGCAGCGCATCATCAACCCGGCAATCGACCCGCTCAACCAAAAGAACATCGCCCTGCCCGAAAAGACGATCGCCAAGTACATGAAGCGCTACGAGGTTCCGCTCGACAAGCCACTGGTCACGCAGGTGTCTCGCTTCGACAAGTGGAAGGACCCCGAAGGCGTCATCGACGTGTTCAAACTCGTGCGCGAGAAGGTGGACGCGCGCCTGGTGCTTGCCGGCAACATGGCCACAGACGACCCTGAGGGCTTCGGCATCTTCGAGAAGGTCAAGGAGAAGGCCGGCGACATGCTGGAGAGCGGCGACGTGGTCTTCATGATCGGGGCGAGCGACGCCGAGATCAACGCCCTACAGCGCGTGAGCTCCGTGGTGCTGCAGAAGTCGCTGCGCGAAGGATTCGGCCTCACGGTGTCGGAGGCCATGTGGAAAGGCACCCCGGTCGTCGCCTCTGCGGTCGGCGGTATTCCGCTACAGGTCATCGACGGGGAGACCGGCTTTCTGGTCGACCCCAAGAACCTGCAGGAGTGTGCGGACCGCATCGTGACGCTGCTGACCGACACGGCGACCGCCGAAGAGCTCGCCCGCAAAGGCAAGGAGCACGTGCGCGAGCACTTCTTGATCACGCGCCTGCTCGGCCACTACCTGGCGCTCTTCGACGAGGTGCTCGGCTAGCTGGTGCGGCGGGTGCGATACCATAGCGCCCACACCCCGCGTGCCGAGGAGGGCTGCGCGTGAACCTGATCGACCGGTACGGCCAACCTGCGCTGCTGTTCGTCGGGGCATTAGCGGTCGGCGTCGCGGTAGACACGGTCGTGTTCTGGACCATCCGCGGCAAGGCGCTCAAGGGTCGCTGGGCGACCGGGGGGGCGCTGGCGCACGCGCTGCACGGCCTCCCGACCGCGCTGTCCGTGGCCATCGGGGCACGGCTCGCGGTACGCGTGCTCGACCTGGACCCCACCATCGCCGAGATGGTGCTAACCACCATCGGCACGGCGATGATCCTGATCGTCACGGCGTTTTCCGCACGCGTCGCAGGCGGCCTTATCCGCGCGTACACCGAACGCGAGGACGCCCGGCTGCCATCGAGCACCATCTTCGTGAACCTCGCGCGCGGACTCGTGTGGGTGCTGGGCGGGCTCGTGCTGCTGTCCCACTACGGCGTGTCGATCACGCCGCTACTCACGGCACTCGGGGTCGGAGGCCTGGCGATCGGCCTGGCGCTGCAAAGCACGCTGGAAAACCTGTTCTCGGGCATCCAGATACTGGTCAGCCGCCAGATCCAGCCCGGCGACTTCATCGAGATCGAGAGTGGCGAGCGCGGCTGGGTCGACGACGTCTCGTGGCGGAACACCACCATCAAGCTGTTCTCCAACGACCTCGTGATCGTGCCGAACTCGATCATCGGGCAGTCGCGCGTGACCAACTTCACCACCGACGACGAGATGCACGTGATCTGGATCGACCTGGGTGTGGCATACGACAGCGACCTAGAGCTGGTGGAGCGCGTCACGTCCGAGGTTGCCGCTCAGGTGCAGGCCGAGGTCTCCGGCGCGGTCCCCGGCTACGAGCCGCTATTCCGCTACACGCGCTTCGGCGACTCGGCGATCGGGCTGACCATCTCCATCCTTGCCGACACCGCCGCCAACCACTTCCCGGTCCGCCACGCCTTCATCAAGCGGCTGCACGTCGCCTACGCCGAGGCGGACATCACCATTCCGTTCCCACAGCGCACCGTGCATATGGCTCAACCTTCCGAACCTGCCGAGGAGTCGTAGACCGCGCCGCCGCTCGGCAGATCGCTCGGAGTTGATGCGTCGGCTTCGCTCCCCGTCACCGGCCAGGTCTTGAGCACCGACTCGTCCCACTCCGCGCTTGCGTCGGAGTCATACGTGATGCCGCAGCCCGTCCCCCATCGCGCCTGTTCGCCATTACACTCCAGCGTGCGAATGAGCACGGAGGAGTCCAGGACCCCGGGAGCGGCGACGACGAGTGAGCCGCAATACGCTCCTCGGCCCGAGGACTCGAGCCTCTCTATCAGGTGCATCGCGGCCACTTTCGGGGCGCCTGTCACGGAGCCGCACGGGAACGTAGCGGTCAGAACATCGAGCAGCGCGACGTCCGGCCGAAGCGCGCCGGTCACGCGCGATGTCATCTGGTGACAGTACGGCGTGGGAAAGACCCACGCGAAGGGATCGACCACGACCGTACCCGGCACGCACACTCGGCCGAGGTCGTTTCGCTCGAGATCGACGATCATGACGTGCTCTGCCCGTTCCTTGGGGTCGGCGGCAAGCTCGGCGGCGCGGGCGCTGTCCGTGCTCGGGTCTTCTTCCCGCGGGCGCGTGCCCTTGATCGGCCAGACCTCGGCGGTTCGCGTGCCGTCCGGCCGGTATGAGATGCCCACGAAACGCTCGGGGGAGACCGAGAGGAGGGCATGCTCGGCGGTCAGCAGCGCCGCGGCCATCGGAGCCGAAGCGCGTTGCACCAGAGCACGGAATATGGCGGAGGGGTCGCTGCGCAGCGTACCCGCGAGGCGGTACGTGATGTTCGCCACATACACATTGCCTGCCGCGATCTGCTCGCGCGTGTGCTCCACCGCGGCAACGAACCGCGCGCGGGTCGTGTCACCGGTGACGTCGCTGAGCAGGGGCCCTCGCCCGAGCCGGCCGAAGAGTGGAGCCGTCGCGGGTGTCGTCTCGAGCGCCGCAACGATCTCGGCAAGCTCGGGTGCGGAGAGTGCTCCCCACGCCTGCCAACCCGCCTGCGTGCGCAGCATCCCCCGGCCGAACTCCGCGACGCGCGCCGGGCCCTCGTCGTACGGGAGGACTGCGGCCGCCAACTCAGGTCGTGACGCGCCCGCGATTCGCTCGAGAACCGACGCCGCCTCGGCAGCGCCCATCCCAAGCGACTCGGTGTCGGACCACGCGACGAGTGATGTGCCACCGAACCATCCGGAGGTATCTGAAGGTGCGAGCGCAATCAGGACCTTCGGCCGGCGCGTCGCGGCCACAGCTCGAAGGAGATCGGCGGGCTCGACCGAGTGCGGGGCGACAACGCGGCCGTGGGGTCGCAGACGGCACGGATCGAGGTCCAGCGGTGACGGCACGACGCGGTCCCTTCGGCAGCCCGGCACGTGCCGCCGCTGGGTGCCGACGAGAGCGGCTGACATGCGGCGGGTGTGCGCAGATTGTAGCAGCTAGGGCGGTCTTTGGGGTGACGCTCAGCCACCGCCGATGCCGAAAGCGCGGTCGAATTGTGCGGCCAGGACCTGGGCAACGTGGCCGCCGCGGCCCTTGACCGCGCGGGCGCCCGCCACCGCGGTGGTGAGAACGACCTCGTCGGCCGACTCGAAGTCGTCGCGAGTGAGCGTCGAATCCCGTGCCGACAGGCCGGTCTGCGGGGCGATGACACCGAGCACGAGTGCGCGGGAGACGCCGGCCAGCGCGGGCGGCGAGGGAGGCGTCCGCAACGCGCCGTCACGTACGAGCCACACGGTCGCCTGCGAGCCGTCGATCAGGTGCCCATCGTGGCCCACGAGCACGGCGACGTGCGCGCCGGCTTCCTGGGCCGTAGCGAGCGCCGCGTCCCAGAACGCGCGGTCCGCGGGCTTGGCCGCGCCGGGTGGGAGTCGAGGGGTGTCGGTCTCCACGAGCGCGACGACAGGGCCACCTGCTATGTCGATCGACGAGGGCACATCTGAGATCTCGGCATGCACGTGCCCGTCGGTCTCGACCAGCAGCGTGAGGCGGCCGTAGGGCCGCAGCCAGCGCGCGGCCAACTCGCCGGCTGTGATCGATGCCCTCCGGAGCGTGTCGCCGCCACACCCCCCGGCCGCGAGCCGCTGGAGGTGCAAGTCGAGCAGGGGCACGCGTCCGTCCTGGACGCGGGCCGTCTCCCGCAACGCCTGTTCGAGCATCGTGTCGCCCATCGGGACGTGGCCTTCTGGATGCGTGACTGGCGGACCGCCGCGCAGCCGGGTGACTAGTGGCGGAAGTGCCGGTGACCCGTGAAGATCATGGCCACACCGAGTTCGTCTGCCTTAGCGATGACCTCGTCATCGCGGATCGAGCCCCCGGGCTGGATCACTGCGGTCACACCGCCCGCGGCACACACTTCGAGCGCGTCTGGGAACGGCATGAACGCGTCCGACGCGGCCACGGCGCCCTGAGCGCGGTCTCCCGCCTTCTCCACGGCGATCTTGGCCGAGTCCACGCGGCTCATCTGGCCGGCACCCACGCCCACGCTCATGAAGTCCCTGGCGAGCAAGATCGCGTTGGACTTGACCGACTTGGCCACCCGCCAGGCGAACAGCAGCTGTTCGGTCTCCTCGGCGGTTGGTTGGCGCTTGGTCGGGACGGTGAAGGTGGCAGGGTCCTCGGCAACGCTGTCGGCGGTCTGGATGAGCATGCCGCCCTCGACCGCGCGCGACTCGTAGCGGCCGGTGTTCTCGCGCATGCCGTCGGTAGCAAGCACGCGCATGTCGGGCTTGTCCGCCAACAGCTCGAGCGCCTCAGGTGCGTATCCGGGTGCGATCATGACCTCGACGAACTGGCCGTTGTCGTAGATCGCCTGGATGAGCTCGCCAGGGACGGTCCGGTTGAATGCCATCACGCCGCCGTAGGCGGAGACAGGATCGCCCTCGTGGGCGCGCTTGTACGCGGTGACGATGTCGTCGGCGATGGCCGTGCCGCACGGGTTCGTGTGCTTCACGGCCACGCAGGCGGGTTGCTCGGAGAACTCGCGTACCGCCGACCACGCGGCGTCGGTGTCGAGGATGTTGTTGTAGGACAGCTCTTTGCCCTGCAGCTGCACGGCGCGGGCGAGCGTGTGCTCCTTGGCGTCCACGAAACGGTAGAAGGCCGCTTCTTGGTGCGGGTTCTCGCCGTAGCGCAGGTCCTGGACCTTCTCGAGGCGGAAGCGGACCTCTTCAGGGAAGGGAAATCGCTTGTACCCGGACAGGTACATCCAGATGGCGCTGTCGTAGACCGAGGTCAGGCGGAATGTCTCGACCGCGAGCGCGCGCCGGGTGTCGTAGCGCGTGGCGCCGCCGTGCTCGCGCATCTCGGCGATGATCGCGTCGTAGCTGGCCGGATCGGTCACGACCGCAACTGACGCGAAGTTCTTCGCGGCCGAGCGCAGCATGCTCGGACCGCCGATGTCGATGTTCTCGATGGCGTCTTGCTCAACGACATCCGGGTCGGCCACCGTCTTCTCGAACGCGTAGAGGTTGACCACGACCATGTCGATCATGCCGATGCCGTGCTCTTCGGCAGCCGCCATATGCGTGGGCTCGTCGCGGCGTGCGAGCAGACCGCCGTGGACCTTGGGGTGCAGCGTCTTGACCCGGCCGTCCATCATCTCGGGAAAGCCGGTCAGGTCGTCGATGGGCCGGACCGGGACACCGGCCTCGGCGAGCACGCGAGCGGTACCACCGGTGGAAACGACCTCGACGCCGAATTCCTCGGCAAGTGTGCGCGCGAACTCGACGATGCCCGTCTTGTCGGTCACGGACACGAGCGCACGAGCGACCTTCACATCACCCATTGGATCCCTTTCCCTCTTATGCTGCGACTTGGCCCTGGGGGCCGAGTCGAATATAGCATCAGCGAGATGGACGCGAGAGGGCACTGCTGCTGCGCGCCTTACAGCGCCATGTAGCTCTCCACGAGCGCCACGTACTCGGACGACGCCATGATGCTGTGCGACAGGCGCGTCAGGTACGGCTCGAGGTCACTCACGTTCGATGGGATTGCCGTGCGGCTGTGCCCGACCTTGGTGAGCGCAGGTTCAGCCACGTTGCCAAAGACCTTGCGGCCGGTCTCGCACGAGAACGCGATGTCGCACTCCGCGAACAGCGATATGCCCTGCGACTCGGCCAGCGCACGCGTGGCATGCTCCATCACCTCGCGCAGGCATTCGCGCACGCGGTCCCAGTCCTCGCGCAGGTATGCGGCGCGGGAGGCCACGATCGCGGACCACGCTGCGCGTATCGATGCGGCGGCATCGGCCCGAGCGGCTTCGTTGCGGCAGGCGACCCCCTCGGCCACCAAAGCATCCCAATCCATATCGGCAGTACCCCCTTCGCCCCACCCGGCTGCACACGGTCGGTGCGGTCTGGAGTATGGCGGGAGGGTCTTACCCGTTTCTTACCAGCCCTGGATGTGGGCCTTTCCGTCCTCGATGGTGATGCGGCCTTCGGCCAGCCACTGCAGCGCCACGGGGTACAGGCGGTGCTCGACCTCGTGCAGCTTGGCCTCGAGCGTCTCGATCGTGTCGTCCTCTTCGACGGCTACCGCTTCCTGCGCGATGATCGGGCCGTCGTCGAAATTCTCGTTGGCAAAGTGCACGGTCACGCCGGTCACCTTCACGCCGTAGTCCCACGCTTCGCGGATGCCGGCGGGGCCGGGGAAACTGGGCAGCAACGCGGGGTGGATGTTGAGCACTCGGTCGGGGAAGGAGTCGAGCACCTGGCTGCCGAGCAGGCGCATGTAGCCGGCCATCGCCACCGCGTCGACCTCGTGCTCCAGCAGGATCTCGAGGATCCGGTCGTTGTACGCCTTGAACATCGTGAACTCAGCGCGGTCCACGAAGACGCCGGGGACCCCTGCCTTCTCGGCCCGCACGAGCCCATACGCGTCGTGGTGGTTGCTGATGACGACCGCGACCTTCGCGTGAAGCCGCCCCTCTTCGGCCGCGTCGATGACGGCTTGCAGGTTGGTGCCGCTGCCCGAGATCAGCACCCCCAGCCGCATCGGTCCGCCGTCGACCCAGCGCTGCCCGGTCCCCTTCTCAGCCATAGACGACCTCACCTGTACCTTCCACGATCTCTCCCACCTCGTAGACGGACTCGCCGGCCTCGCGCAGCGCAGCCGCGACGTCGGCCGCTCGCTTCGCGTCGACTACCAGCGCAAAGCCGATGCCCATGTTGAACGTGCGCAGCATCTCCGCATCATCCAGCGATGCCGCATCGGCAAGCAGGCCAAAGATTTTCGGCCGCTTCCATGCCGCCGGCACGACGCGCGCGTCGCAATCGGCAGGCAGCACCCGGTCCAGGTTCTCGGTGATGCCGCCTCCGGTGATGTGCGCCATCGCCTTGACTGGCAGACCCGCGCGCAGCACGCCCAGCACCGCGGGCACGTAGATGCGGGTGGGCTCGAGCAGAACGTCGCCAAGGGTGGCGCCGCCAAGGTCGGTGCGCGGCAAGCCGAGCTCGGCCTCGTAGCCTTCGACCAACACGCGCCGCACGAGCGAGTAGCCGTTAGAGTGCAGCCCGCTCGATCCCAGGCCGAGTACGACGTCGCCGGGCGCCACGTCCGAGCCGTCGACGATCTTGGGCCGGTCCACGGCTCCCACGCAAAAACCCGACAGGTCGTAGTCGTCCGGGTCCATCACGCCGGGGTGTTCCGCCATCTCGCCGCCCACGAGCGCGCAGCCGGCCTGCCGGCACCCCTCGGCGATGCCGCCCACGATGGCTTCGACCCGCGCGGAGTCGAGCTTGCCGATCGCGATGTAATCGAGAAAGAACAGCGGCTCGGCACCGGAGGCCAGGATGTCGTTCGCGCACATCGCTACCAGGTCGATGCCCACGGTGTCATGGCGCTCCAGCAGCTGGGCCACCTTGAGTTTGGTGCCCACGCCGTCGGTGCCGCTCACGAGCACCGGGTCGTCCATCTCCTTGAGCGCGGCGGCGCTGAACAGCCCGCCAAAGCCTCCTATGTCACCGATGACCTCGGGCCGGTACGTCGAGCGCACCGCCTCGCGGATCGCGTCGACCGCGCGGGCGCCCTGGCCGGTGTCGACCCCGGCGTCGCGATACGTGATGGGGCGTGTCGTGTGGTCGTCGGACATGCGTCCTCCATCAGGGTCTCCCCCAGTATGTGCCCGCCGTGCGTTGCGCTACCGCTGCTCGGCGAGAAGAGCGTCCACGTACGCGTCGGAGAGCGAGAGCAACCGCAAGACGCGGTCGAACTCGTCCTGCGTCGCGCCGCTGCCGTCGGTGGGCGTGCCTGCGTCCAGGTCGTATGCGGTCGCATCCTCGTACCCGGTCTCCGGCACGAGCGCGACCTCCTCGTTGATGAACGACCCGGTAGGCAAGTAGTATCGCGCCCCCAGCAGATTGGGCGAGGGGTCGAACGCGCTCTTGCCGAACATCACCAGCCCGGACGTGTCCAGGCCCATGAGATCGGCGACCGTGGGCAACATGTCGATCTCGCCCACCGTACGCTGGACCGGCTCGCCTTCGACGCCGGGCACATGCACGAGAAACGGGATGTTCATCTTGTCCACCACCGAGTACGGCCGGCCCAAGATGTCTTCGAGCACGGCCTCGTCGGCGGGTTCAATGGTGAGCGGGTCGATGCCGAAATGGTCGCCGAAGATCACGATCACGGAGTCCTCGTACAGGCCGGCGTCCTTCAGCTGCTCGATGAACTGGCCGATCGCCCAGTCATCGTAGTTCATGGATTGCAGATAGCGTCCCACGAGCGTGCCCTCGTAGTCGGCCGGCAGCTCGAGGCGTTTCTTGTCGGCTGGCAGCTCGAAGGGGTGGTGAGGCGTGAGGGTGATGAAGTACGCGTAGAACGGCGTGTTGCGCGAGGCCAGCCCCTCCAACACCGGCATCGACTCGGCGAACAGCACCTCGTCTGAAGGCCCGATCCCCACCACGTCCTCCTGGCCAAAGTGCTCCACGTCGTAGAACGAGTCGAACCCCAGCGCCGGGTACTCCACGTCGCGGTTCCAAAACTCGATCTCGTTGGCGTGGAACGCCACGCTCTCGTAACCCTCTTCAGCGAGCACGCGTGGCAGCGACGGGATCTCGGCTCCAGCGATCCGTTCGCCGGAGGCCACATCGTCGCGAGGGTACAGCGACGTGTTGAACATGAACTCCGCGTCCGACGTGTTGCCGATGCCGACCTGGAAGTATGCCGAGGAGAAGTCCCATCCCTCGCGAGCGAGCGCGTTCATGACGGGCGTGACCTCCTCGCCGTCCACGACCGCCTCGCGGGCGAACTGCTGCATCGACTCGATCTGGATCACGATCAGGTTGTGGCCCGAAGCCACGCCGGTCATGTCGAAGTGCGAGGTCCCGTCGATCCCCTTGATGCCCCACGCCGCTTGCTGGACCGCGTCTGGGTCGGCCGGGTCCGCCGCCGCTACCAGCGAGTCGTCTCCGGTGCCACCGCCGCCAAACAACCCCGCGATCTGGTAGCGCAACAGGCCGTGCTGGCGCGCGAGACCGGTCGTGCTGCCCACGCCCAGATCGCCGACGAGCACCGCCACGAGCACCACGGCCGCGACGAGCGCGTGTGAGGCCGCAAGGCGGGCGGAATTGCTGCCGCCCCGCGCGCGCCACCACGCGTCCTCGGCCGAGCGACGCACGATCGTGAGCCCGCCGATCGCGATGATGTCGGCAAAGAACAGCAGGTGCCAGGGTCGCAGGAGCGTGAGTACGGACGCCTGCACGTCGCCGAGCTGCCCGGCCAGCCGGATCGCGTCGAGTGCGAGCACCCGGTCAAAGAACGACGCGTACACCACGCTGGCGGCCAGCAGCAGCGACAGCACCCCGTCGAGCACCAGGTAGCCCACCACGCGGCGGGGCACGAAGAACTCGACCGGCGCCATCAGCGCGAGCACGAATACCGCCTCCACAAGCAGCGCCGAGGTCGGCCCTGCGCTGCCAACGATCGCGAAGCGGGCCACGAGCAGCTTCGCCAGCAACACGCCGAAGAACGCCGCGAACACCAGAAGCGACGTCGCGCGCTCGGCGGGCAGCGCCAGCTCAGAGGCGGCGTCCGGCTCGATCGCGCCGGAGCGCTGCTGCGTACGCCGCTGCTTGAGCCGCTCTATCTGCTCGGCTCGCGCGTCGTAGTCGAAGACCGTATCGTCGCTGGAAACGCCGTCGGGCACGCATCTCTCCTTGCCGCCGCTCGCCCGCCCCTAGTGTGCCACGCCCGCGAGCCGCGCACACGCCCCACACACGCCCCAGGCGCCGGACGCACCTCAGCCAGCGGTCCCTGCGAGCGCCGCCACCGCCACCGAGATCGCCGCCGCCACCGCGCCCGCGGCAAGCCAGCCGGTGCCGCGCGTGACTCTTCGGCCGGTGAAAGCGCCGGCCCAGGCCGGCAGCACGTAGCCGAGCGCCAGACCTCCCAGCGCCCAGGTCGCCAGCGCCGCGTACGCCGACGCCGGCCCTACCTGCGGGCCGAAGAACGTCAGGCCGTCGTAAACGTCACGGGTGCGTGCGAGCACGCGCGCGCCGTCGCCCACAAGCCACGTCGCGAGCACGATCCCCACGCCCCACGCCGTGTGGTTGCGCGAGGCGTCGCGATGCCCCGCGAGCATCGCCGCTGCAACGGCGCCCACGAACGCGAAAAGGGGATTGAACTGCGCGGCGAGCTGCAAGCCGGTCGCCAGCGCGCCGGCCGGGTCTTCGGCCATCGGAGCGCGGCCTACCCGCACGACTCCAGCGACAGCTTGCCACGCCGCACGGAGTCGGGGATGTCGATCGGGTACTCGCCGTCGAAGCACGCCATGCAGAACTCGTCGCCGCTCCTGCCGGTCGCCGCGACCATCGCGTCTTGCGACAGGTACGCCAGCGAATCGGCGCCTATGTGGTCGCGCACCTCGTCGACGGTGTGCGTTGCCGCGATCAGCTGCTCCTGCGTGTCCGTATCGATGCCGAAGAAACACGGCCACGCGACCGGTGGCGACGTGATGCGCATGTGCACCTCGGCCGCGCCCGCATCGCGCAGCAACTGCACCAGCTTGCGCGAAGTGTTGCCGCGCACGATCGAGTCGTCGGTGACCACGAGGCGCTTGCCCGCGATGGCGTGGCGCAGCGGGTTGAGCTTGAGGCGGATGCCCTGCTGGCGCAGGTAGTCGGTCGGCGAGATGAACGTGCGACCGATGTAGCGGTTCTTCACGAGCCCCTCGCCGTACGGGATCCCGCTGGCCTGCGCGAAGCCGACCGCTGACGGCAGGCCGGAATCGGGCACGCCGATCACCAGGTCGGCTTCGGCCGGTGCTTCTTCGGCCAGTGACATACCCATGCGGCGGCGGGCCTCGTACAGGGTGCAGTCGTAGAGCACGCTGTCGGGTCGCGCGAAGTAGATGAACTCGAACATGCACAGCGACGGCTTGGCCCGCTCGACGGCTTGCTCGGCCTCGACACCGTCAGCGGAGATCTTGATCGTCTCGCCCGGTTCGATGTCGCGCACGTACTCGGCGGCCATGATGTCGAGCGCGCAGGTCTCGGAGGCCACGACCCAGCCGACATCGTCGAGCTTTCCTAGCACGAGCGGCCGAATGCCGTGCGGGTCGCGTAGCGCGTACACGGCGTCGTCGGTGAGCAGCACGGAGGCGTACGCCCCCTTGATGAGCTTCATCGTCTCGCGCATGCCTGCGCGGATCGAGCTGTGCAGCTGCGTGTAGTGACCCACGAGTGTCGCTATGACCTCGGAGTCGGTGGTGGACCGGAAGCGCACGCCGTTGCCCTTGAGTTCGTCGCGCAGCTCGGTGGTGTTCACGAGATTGCCGTTGTGCGCCAGCGCGATGACCTGCGTGCCGATCGCGCTCAAGTGCGGCTGCGCGTTCTCCCAGCTCGTGGACGAGCCGGTGGTCGAGTAGCGTGTGTGACCGATCGCCACGTCCCCGGTAAGCGAGTCGAGGTCGGATTCCTTGAAGACTCTCGAGACCAATCCCAGGTTCTTGGTAACGGTCACGGTCTCGTGGTCGCCCACGGCGATACCCGCGGATTCCTGCCCGCGGTGCTGCAGCGCGTGCAGCCCGAAATACGCCAGCCGTGCAACGTCTTGGCCGGGAGCGTACACGGCGACTACGCCGCACGCTTCCTCCGGCCGATCAGGGGGTTCGGGCTGGTAACGCCCGCGGGTGACGCCGGTCATACGTTCGACAAGCCTCTCTCCAGCGCGATTCGAGTGGCTGCATGACGCGGGTAGCATACCACGCACCGCACGAGGCGGGCATGGCCGCACAGCGCAGGCGGTATGCTACGCGCCCGCACTCCTTGGCCGGCCCCTCATCCGGTACCAGCGCACCAGCATCACGAGCACCACGACGGCCAACCCCACCGCCAGGACCGGCGCCACGATCGCCGCCACAGTCATCACGAACGACGCCACGTCCTCGACAACGCTCACGACCGGCCCGCCGACACCGGCTGTCGTAGCATTGACTGCCGGTCGCGCGGTGGCCTTCGCCGCGTGTACGCCACCGGCCAACAACACGCCCGCCACGATGAAGACGATCGGATGCACCCAGTCATTGCCTGCCGCGGCCGCCGCGAACAGGATGCCGCCCGCTGCCGGTCGAACGACCGTCTGCACCGCGTCATTCACGCTGTCGACCGCGGGCACCTTGTCGGCGACGACCTCGACCGCGAGCAGTACCGCGATCAGCGCGATCGCCCACCACTCACCCAGCAGCGCGTAGGGGCTCTCGAGCCGGATCCACCCGAACTGCTGGGCCACAGCCACGGTAAGCAGCGGGATGTATGCGTTGAGACCGGCCGGGATGGCCAGTCCGAGTCCGGTGATGATGTCCATGGGTCAATTGTAGCGCCGGAAAGCGCAGGTGCCCGCGGCCAATTGCTGACGACCGCAGGCACCTGCGTTCACTCGTTGTTACGCGATCAGTTCAGAATACTGATGACTTGCAGGCGGACGTTGGCCGATAGCGCACCTTCGCCGCCGATGAACCGGAACGTGTGGATATCGTTGCGGTGCATGTTGAGCGCCGTTGCTGCAGCGGGGTGCAGGTCAGATGCCGGCGTCAGGAGCAGCACCGAGCCGACCTTGCCTTGTGCCGCAGCCGCCGACAGGGCGTCGGGGAACATCTGGCCTTGCGCGAGAGCCGAGTTGTCCCAGCTCAAACCTGCGCTGCTCACGCCGTACTCGGCGACCGCAGCCGCGGTAGCGTAGCGGTTGTCGCCTGCCAGACGGGTGATCGCCGTGCCCGTGACAACCTGGACCTCATCGGCGATTGCCGAGGAGATCGCTCCGGTGCCGCCCAGCACGAGCGCCTCGGTCACCCCCGCGGCATCCATCGCCGCAGCGTTGGCCGCACCCAGCTCCGTGGGGCCGACCAGGTAGATGGGCCACCCGTTGGCCGCAGCCAGCGGCCCCGCGCCGAGTGCGTCGGGGAACGCCCGGCCGGTCGCGACGAACGCCGTGCCGTCGTAGGCGCCACCGAGCTCGGCGACGGTCTCCGCAGCCACCAGGCGTGCCGTCGCGTAGCGATCGACACCCCCGATGCGTCGGACGTTCGCGGCCCCGAGCAGACCCTCGAGAGCAGCCTCCACGTCAGGGCTCACGGCTCCGGTCCCGCCGAGGATGACCACCTCGGAAGCACCGAGCCGCGCGAGCTCGTTCACCACGCCGCTGGGGACAGCCGCGGGCCGCGTGAGCAGGATCGGCGAACCGTACACACCGGCAAGAGAACTGCCGACGAGCGCGTCCGGCCACGCGGCGCTGCTCGCGAGCACGACGGTCTCGACCGAATCGGCGGCGAAATTGGCCTGTGAGACGGCAATCGCAGTAGCGACGCGGTCAGGTCCGAACAGGTTCTGCACCGTCGTGCCAGCCGGGACCACGCTGAACTGCACCACGTGCGCTGACTCCACGTTGCCCACAGCGTCGGTCGACCAGTACGACAGGGTGTGCGTGCCGAGCTGGGTGGTGGCGACCGTCGTGCCTGACATCACCGGTCCGCCATCGAGGATGTAGCTCGTCGAGGCGACACCCGACAGCGGGTCGGCGGGCACGAGCGTGATGCTCGCAGCACCCGTGTACAAGGCTTTGTGGTTGTCTACCGTGGTCGGTGGCGTGTTGTCGATCTTGACGACCGCATTATGGCGTGTCTCCACGTTGCCGGCCTCGTCGACCGACCAGAACTCGACCGTATTCGTGCCCTCGGCGGTCACGCTGACAGCACCCGTGTACGTCTGGGTCGGGCCGCCGTTGAGGGAGTAGTGCGCGCTCGCGACGCCGGACAGCGCATCGGTTGCGCCAAGCGTCATCGAGAACGGGCCCTGGTCCCACGCGGCATCGGTGTTCGACGTGGTGACCGGTGCCGTGTCGTCGATCCTGACGGTAGCGCTGTGCAGGGTCTCGGCATTGCCCGCGTTGTCGACCGACCAGAACTGCACGGTGTGGTCGCCCTCGCCGATCACGTTGAAGCCGTGGTCGTAGACCTTCATCGGCCCACCGTCAATGGTGTAGTAACTGTCCTTCACGCCGGACAGCGCGTCGGAAGCGTCGAGCAGGACCTCGAACGGTCCTTGGTGGTAGTCGGAGTCGATGTTCGACTCCGTTGCCGGGTCGGTGTCGTCGACCTTGACGACCTCCGAGTTCACGGCCTCGACGTTGCCCGACGTGTCCTCGGACCAGAAGGTCACAGCGTGGGTCGTCTCGCCGCTCACAGGGAACGAGCCCGCGTACGGCTGAGCCGGGCCGCCGTCGAGCGTGTAATACGTAGCGGCAACACCTGAAAGCGTGTCGGTGGCTTCGAGTGACACGTCGAAGATGCTCTGGTGCCAGTCGCTGCCGATGTTGGAGGTGGTCACCGGGTCGGTGTCATCTGCGATGGGGCCGACAGTCATCTCGTTGGACGCCATCTCGCCGGCCTCGTTGTACGCGACCACGCGGTACACGTACGTGTTGCCGAGGGAGATGGTCGGGTCGTCGAACGTGGTGGCGTTCGCAATCGCACTGCCGACCGGCCCGAACGAGCCGGCCACACCACTCGCGTCGACCGAGGCCCGCTCGATGCGGAAACCGATCTCATTGGAGATGTCGCCCCAGATCAGCGGCGAGTCCTCGGGGGTCGCGTCGATCCATTCGAGCGCCGAGGCACCCGGCGGGACCAGCGTCGGAGAGGCGAGCACCGGCGCGGTAGGTATCACGCTCGGCACCTCGACGGTGACCGGCCGCATCATGTCCATCTCTTCGTGGCTCAAGATGTGGCAATGCCACACGTACTCCCACGCGAAGTTGCGGATCTCGTTCTCGACGGGGGTGATGTACGGCAGTCCCGTGGTCGGATCGAAGTTCGAGAAGCCCATGGTCGAGCCGAGCGGCATGGTCGGGTCGAGCGGCCGCTCGCTGTCCGGGACGTTGAACGGCGCGCTGGGCGGCACCGGTCTCAGCGCCACGATCGTGTCTTCAAGTGGGCTGACCCGCACGGTGTCTTTCCACCCAAGCTCGTTGTCGTCGGGGAAGTACATGAACCCGTCCCACGCCACTCTGTTGATCAGCTGGACATCGTAGAGGTGGAAGTGCATCGGGTGGGTGTCCACGCCGTTGTGCGTGATCTTCCAGATCTGCGTCCCGTCGCCTAAGACCGGCGACAGTGCCTCCATCCCGTACTCGACGCCCTGGAGTTCCTCGGTCGCCGGGTCCATGTACCCGTACAAGATGAAGTTCGGTATCCCCGGCACACCCGATGGTCGCTCCAGCCCCAGGTTGCCGCGCATACGACCGTACTCGTCGAAGGTCTCGCCCTGCTCGTCCTGGATCGCCTTCGGCTGCAGAGGGAAGGTCACCTCGGTCCCGTCGAGCGTGGTGAACGTGTGCTCGGTCTGATAGATGCGGACCTCCTGGTCCTCTGGGAAGGTCTCGTCGTAGGCCGAGTCATACCGGCTATTGGGGACAAGAATCGGGTTCTGCGACTTCTCGAACACGCCTTCCTCGGCACCGTCGGACGCGAACGCATCCTCCAGGGCGGCAAGATCGTACGGCTCGGCCGGCGCAGTGTCGGCGACCTTGATCTGCATGATGGTGCGCGTGTTCGGGCCGTAACCGGCCTCGGTGCCTGCGGTGCCGCCGGTGTCGGTCATGTCAGGGGCACCGGTGTAGTAGTCGTAGCGCGGATCGCCTGCCGGGAACGCAGCGGGTGCGTCGTTGTACAGGATCAGTGTCTTGCCCGCGTAGTCGGAGAAGTCGAGCACCACGTCGGCACGCTCGGCCGGGCCGAGGAGCATCGTGTGCTTGTCGACCAGGCCCGCGTTGAACAGCGTCACGTCGGTGACCCACGTGACAGGCTGGTTCGGGAACACGGCCGGCTTGGGCAAGAACCCGCCCTCAGTGCCGACCTGGATCCAGTCAGGGCCTGACGTCTCGGGGTCGGGCACGCCGCCTTCGCGACCGTCCACCGGCCAGTCTGCCGGCCAGCCTTCGGTCGGCGCGGCTTCGACCATCTTCACCTCGGTGTTTCGGCGCCCATCGTCTGTGACGACATCCGGGTCGGCCTCGTAGAGCTGGAGGTTCCAGAAGCGGTCGCTTGCCGCGTTCAGGATGCGGAACCGGTACGACTTAGGATCGACTTCGAGCACCGGGTACGGAGTGCCGTTCACAAGCGGCGTGTCCATGAAGGCTTCCATGCCGCTCGAGTCGTACGGTGTGCCGGGCATGTACTCGTTCTGCCACGGTGCGTTCACGGGATCGTAGTAGGGGTTCGGCACCGGTGGATACATGATGTCTACGGTGGGAGGCCAGAACCACGGGCCGTAGTGCCAGCGACCCATCGGAGCGACGCCGTCGGGCATCGCGGGGTTCTGCGCCGGCATGTAGACATGCGGGAACCACAGGTCACCCGTTGTCGCGGTACCGGGCTGGGAGCCCCACTCCCATAGCGGGTCGGTGGTCATGATCGTGTCCGCGTCGGTGAACGTCTTGTCCTGGATGATGAGCGGGACCTGCTCCTCGGGCAGGATGCCATCGTCGACGAGTTCCTGCTCGGTGTCGTCGGTGATGAAGTAGCCGGACGCCTGCCCGGTGTACACGGTAAGGCGCGTGATGCCGTAGGCGTGGTCGTGGTACCACAGCATGCGGGCACTTTGCTGGTTGCTGTAGAAGAACGTGTAAGACCCGTCGCCCGGATCGGGCATGTCGGGCACGTTCTCCACGCTTACTCCTGCCGGATACGTGGTGTCCTCGCCCGCGGGCGTGATCCACTGGTGCGGCGTGCCGTCTGAGATCCACACGGTCTTGCCACCGTGCAAGTGCACCGATGCGCGGTTCTCGGTGTACATGCCGCCGTCCGGGCCCATGCCGGCGCCCATGTAGCTCGTGTCCACCGGAATGAAGAGGTCGCCGCCTTCACCAGTCGGCAGCTTGTTCGTGAATTTCACGCGGACCGGGCGGTCCTTCGTGGCAAACACCGTCGGGCCAAGGTAGTGGATCGGATCGGGCTTGATCGTGTTGTTGCCTTCGCTGTCGGTGCCGAAGTTGGTCTGGACGTAGCCACGCAACGTGGTCGGCGGCATGTCCGAATGCATCTGCTCCGTGTACTCGCGCAGCTCGATCTCGTAGTAGTCGCAGCCCGGATACGTCGTTGTATCCGGATACGCGACCGACAGGTACTGGCCCAGATTGTTCTTGTTCTCCGGCCCCACACCCGGCAGACCGTCGACGAACTTGCGCATCGGCGGACTGTACGCCCAGTTGGGCGTCATGCCGAAGTAGTCCGGCGCATCGCCTGGCATGGGCATCGCCATCGCGGAAAGACCAGTGGCGTCTCCACCATTGCGCAGCGCGGCGAGGCGCACCATCAGCTTCTGCCGAGCTGCCGCCGCCTCGCGCTGGTCTTGCGTGATGCGGCTGGCCATCCGTTCTTGCACGCGCTCTGCTCGCTCGGTGAGCGCCTCTTGCTCCGCGGCACTCAGGTCGGCTGCCGCTGCAGGCTGTATCGGTCCGATGCTCATGAGCACCGTTGCGAACAGCGCCACTATCCGAGTAGTCAGTCTCCGTTTCACCCTTACCCTCTCCTCCGCCGTAGTACCGACATCAAAACCGTGATCGGTCGGTGGTGTCCGACTGCTAACCGTGGGTGTCAGACGTTCAGCCTCATGCGGGCCCCGACAAGTGAAAACCCCCCGCGCAGCGACATATCTCGCCAAGTGCGGGGGGTCATGGTGACGCGACGAACGTCGTTCGCGCGCGATCGAAGAGAGGCGGAAGCGCACTCGCTGGCGAATCTACCAGGCCCGCGCAGCATCGTGAGCGCCACACGGCGGGAAACGGGGGACAGGACCCCGGCATGGCCCCCATGTCGAAGCAGGCTTACCAGGCGAGCTCGCCGCGCCAGCTGGCGCGCACACAGGACGCAGCTCCACAGCGCCAGAGCCAACAGTGCGGTCGCGGAACTCAGGAGACCGGCGACCTTGACCCTTGAGGCCATGATCCCCTGGTCGAACGCGTCAGCGACGTCGAAGCCCGACAGGTTGTGGAACACCGGTAGGCAGCTGAGCACCGCCACGATGAGCACTAGCGTTATGACGGCTTGCCGAAGAGCCGATGCGGAGTACGAGGTGTCTCGCATCGCAAGAGTTCCCTTGTCGGCTCGGCGGGGCATCCGGCTCGCTTCCGCTGTGTGGCGATACGAGGTGGTACCCACGAATGGGGGATGTCCAAACACGAGTGGGGGATAGGGGCCCTACACGGGACAGAGTGACGGTGAGGTCGAGTGCCGAGGACGCGCCAGCCGGGCCCGCTACCCCTCGCGCAGCTCCTCGGCCTGCAGCTCGCCGCCGACAAGCTGCTCGAGGCGCTCACGGTAAATGGCGCCCATCGTCTCGACATCGATGTCGACCTTGTCCTCGATGTGGAAGCGCGACCCGGTCACAGTGCCGATGACCGACCACGGCACCTCGTGTCGGTCCAGCACCTCGATGAGCGCGTCGATAGCGCCTTCGGCGCATGTGAGCACGACGCGGCTTTGCGTCTCGGAGAAGAGCGACGACACGCCGGGCATCCCGTCGTCGAGGGCGGCCATGCAGCCGATGCCGCCGGCGATCGCGCACTCCGCGAGCGCGACTGCCGCCCCACCCTCTGAGCAGTCGTGCGCCGACTTCACGAGCCCTGAGCGCACGGCATCGCGCACCGCCGCCTGCACGTCGCGCTCCAGCTCGAGGTCGAGTTCGGGAGGCCTGCCCGCAACCGTCTGGTGCACCGCGGCCAGGTACTCGCTGCCGCCGAGCTCGTCGGCGGTCTCGCCCACGAGCACGATCACGTCGCCTTCGTCCTTGAAGCCGACGGTCGCGACGCGCGAGACGTCCTCTACCAGCCCGACCAGCCCCACGGTCGGCGTCGGGTAGATCGGCTGGCCGAAGCTTTCGTTGTAGAAACTCACGTTGCCGCTGATGACCGGGATGCCCCACGTCCTGCACGCGTCCGACATGCCGCGGATGGCCTCGTGGAAGGTCCAGAACACCTCGGGCTTCTCAGGATTGCCGAAGTTCAGGCAGTCCGTGATCGCGGCCGGCTCGCCGCCCACGCACGCGACGTTGCGCGCAGCCTCGGCCAGCGCGATCTGCGCGCCGCGGTACGGGTCGAGGTAGCAGTAGCGCCCGTTGCAGTCGCTCGAAACCGCGATGCCGCGACCGGTTGTCTCACCTCGGCCGGTATCGCCGATGCGCAACACCGCCGCGTCGCCGCCGGGCAGCACTGCGGTGTTCACCATGACCTGGTGGTCGTACTGCTCCCAGATCCAGTGGCGCGAGCAGATGTTGGGGCTGCCGAGGAGACGCAGCAGCGTTTGCGTGAGCTCGGCGACCGTTTCCGGGTGCGTCAGCGTGGCCGGGTCGAACGCCTGGACCTCATCCAGGTACGCAGGGCGCTCCATGGCCGGGTCGTAGATGGGTGCGTCATGCGCGAGCGTAGCCGCGGGCATGTCGCCGACCACGACCCCGTCCTGGCGCACGATGAAGCGTCCCGTGTCGGTGACCTGGCCGATCACGGTCGAGCGCAACCCCCACCGCTCGCAGACCTCGTGCGCGGCAGCCAGGTTCTCCGGTGTCACGACCGCGAGCATGCGCTCTTGGGACTCCGAGACCATGATCTCGAAGGCCTGCATGTTCTCCTCGCGTTGCGGCACCTTCGTGACCTCGATGTCAAGGCCCACCCCGCCGCGCGACGCCATCTCGCTTGCGCTCGATGTCAGCCCCGCGGCACCCAGATCGCCCAGGCCTACGAGCAGCTTGCGCTCGAGCAGCTCCAGGCACGCTTCGATCAGCAGCTTCTCCTCGAACGGGTCGCCGACCTGCACGCTCGGACGCTTCTCCTCGGCCTTTTCGTCGAACTCCTGGGAGGCAAGCGTGGAAGCGCCACCGATGCCGTCGCGCCCGGTCGTCGAGCCGATGAGCAGCAGCAGGTTTCCCGGCCCGCTCGCGGTGGCGAGCGTCAGGTTCTCTTCGCGCATCAGGCCGATGGCCATTGCGTTTATCAGGCAGTTCCCCTCATAGGCCTCCTCGAAGTACACCTCGCCGCCTACCGTGGGCACGCCCAGGCAGTTGCCGTAGCCGCCGATGCCGGCCACCGAGCCCTCGAACAGGTAGCGCTGGCGCGCCTTGTCGAGCGTGCCGAAGCGAAGCGAGTCGAGCGATGCGATCGGCCGCGCGCCCATCGTGAAGATGTCGCGGATGATGCCCCCGATGCCGGTCGCCGCGCCCTGATACGGCTCGATTGCGCTCGGATGGTTGTGCGACTCCATCTTGAACGCGACGGCCCACCCATCTCCAACCGAGATCACACCAGCGTTCTCACCGGGGCCCTGCAGCACGTGCTCGCCTGTCGTCGGGAACATGCGCAGCGCCTTGCGCGAGTGCTTGTAGCTGCAGTGTTCCGACCACATGAGCGAGTACATGTACAGCTCGCACACCGTCGGCGTCCTGCCCAGGATCTTTACGATGTGCTCGTACTCGTCGAGCTTGAGGCCGAGCTCCTGGGCGAGCTGGGGGGCGAGCTCGGGCCTCAGGTCGGCGACGGGCGCGGACTCGGGTGCGGACTCGTGCGCGGACGGATCAGGCATGCGCGGTGGCTCCCCAGTGGCAGGCGGTTGCTGACGGTTGCGATTGTAGCGAAAAAGCGCGCGCGGCGATGGTGTCGTCAGCGGGCACGCGTGACGCCCTACTCGACGATCACCACACCCGGGAACCCGCCATGCGCCCGACGGTCCGCGCTCGCAAGCGTGGCGCCCAGCAAGACGGCGCATGCCGGAGCGAGCGCGTCGTAGAACGAGCAGCCGAGCGCGTCGCACTGGCGCGAGGCCTCTGCAACGACCTCATCGGCAAGAGGTACGAGCGCAAGATCGAGTTGTGTGAGCCGTTCCCAGGCCGCCGGAATGTCCCGCGGCTGGTAGAACCTCCCGACCACGCTCAGCACCTCGTGGGCGAAGTGGATCGGTGCGACAAGGCGCGCATCGCCTGACAGCGCGCTCCTCGCAAGGTCGAGCGCTGCCTCGCTTCCCGGCTCCGGCTTGAACCACTTGACGCCGACGGACGCGTCGAGGACCAGCGTGACCGGTTCGGCACTCACCCACGGTCCTTCCGCACGTCTCTCATCGGCGCGCTATCATCGGTCGCCCGAATCTCGCGGAGGATCTCCAGGCTGGGCCGGTCGTCGAGAATCTCGCGCCCGACATGGAAGTTCCGCATCCCCTCGATCGCCTCGAGCATGCGCCGCCTGCGCGCCTCGTCGGCGCGTTCCCGCCCCGACTTGCCCAGGTATGACGCGAGCGACTCTTGCACGAGCTCGCTGCGGGACACGCCGGCCTCGGCCGCCTCGGCATCGAGGCGCGCGAGCAGGTCGTCAGGGAGCGATATCGTGACGCGAGCGGTCATCGTCGCCGGCCTCTCCGTTCATACCGCCACTCATACCGGCAGTATGAGCCGCTGCGAGACGCGCGTCAATCGCGCCCGGGAGACCCGCCCCTGAGCCAACGCCGCCCCGCCGCTTCGGGCTCGGGAATGCCACGCGCAGCAGGTAGGCGAACTGCTGCACAAGCGCGATCACGAAGGCGAAGCCCAACACCGTGCTCAGCGCAGCGCCCAGGTCCATC
>Ga0209164_1001946_pt1 | contig 23936 bp, 24 predicted proteins | sample MTBNYHSulfiMetaG_FD_187458 | JGI IMG/M metagenome (GOLD analysis project Ga0209164, IMG submission 187458) | Enrichment culture microbial communities from rom New York Harbor, USA that are MTBE-degrading - MTBE-NYH (New York Harbor Sulfidogenic)... | ecosystem: Environmental > Aquatic > Marine >... | reverse complement strand
CTGGAACTGGCGCTGTGGTGCGACTTGCGGGTGGCCGCCGCCGATGCCGTGTTCGGCTGCTTCGAGAGGCGCTTTGGAGTGCCCCTGGCCGACGGGGGGACCCAGCGCCTGCCGCACATCGTGGGCCTGAGCCGGGCTCTGGACATGATCCTCACCGGCCGGGCCGTCCCGGCCGAGGAGGCTTTCCGTATGGGCCTGGCCGACCGGCTGGTTCCCCCAGGCGAGGAGCTGGCCGAGGCGCAACGCCTGGCGGAGGCCATCGCCTCGTTCCCCCAGGACACGATGCGCTCCGACCGCAAGGCGCTCTTCGCCGGCTTGGGTCGGCCTCTGGAGGAAGGCCTCGCCGTCGAGGCCGAACTGGGGCGACGGGTGGCGGCCGCGGCCATCGCCGGAGCGGCCCGTTTTGCCTCCGGGGAGGGAAGGGCCGGCGCCGCCCTCCCGCCGACCTAGCGGTTGCGGCCCCGGAGGAAGTCCTCGATCTCAGAGATCAGACGGTCGCCGCCGCGGGGGTCGAGGGTGGGGCGGGCCTGCGGCCGGGCCTCGGCCTCGAGCCGGCGGACGTAGGCCTGGAAGCTCTCGTTCTCGGCCATGGCCGCGTCGACCCGCTCTTGGAACTCATCGGCCACCTTGGCCAGTTCGGCGGTGTCGAAGCGCAGCCGAAGCACGTCGCCGGCCTTGTCCAGCAGGGCCAGCATGGCCCGGGGGTTGGGGTTCGCCGCCAGGTAGTGCGGGACCGCCGCCCACAGGCTCAGCGCCGGCACGCCGACTTCGCGGCAGGCCTCGAGGAACACCCCGACGATGCCGGTGGGGCCCTCGTAACCCGAAGGCGTCAGGCGGTGGGCGGTGAGTAGTTCCGGGTCGGTGGACACCCCGAACAGGGGGACGGGCACGGTGTGGGCCACTTCGCCGATGAAGGCGCCCAGCACGAAGACCGATTCCACGTCGGTGTCCGAGAGCACCTGGGCCACCAGACGGGTATAGGTCTTCCAACGAAGGTTGGGCTCGTCGCCGGTGACGAGGACGAGGTCGCACTCCTGATCAGGGAGCTCCAGCGCGTAGAAGCGGGTGGCCGGCCAAGCGAGACGGCGGGTGCCGCCCTCCTCGATCTTGACCCGGGGCCGGTGCACCTGGAAGTCGTAGAAGTCTTCGGGCTCGATCACCACGAAGGGCTCCAGCTCGTACTGGCCCAGCAGGTAGGCGAGCGCACCGGAGGCAGCGTCGCTGGCGTCGTTCCAGCCCTCCCAGGCGAGCAGGGCCCGGGGGCGGCGCAGGGCGGGACGGCCGAGGCGGCGGATCGGGTCCATATAGGCAGGGTAGTGGGTGGGGGCGGGCAGCGGCACGGGAGGCGCGGCCGGCCGGGGGGTAGGCTCGGGGCCAACCGGAGAGGAGGGTTCCATGGCTTACACCCTGGCCGAAGGGGAACGGGAGCTGGGCAGCTGGACCCTGAATTACCTGCCGCCCGACGGAGGGAGGTACACCGGCAAGCTGGTGGTCACCGATCGCCGCTTGCTGTTCGACGCGCAGTTCGACACCTCGGTCGGCGGGGTCCTGCGCCAACTCATCGTCTTTGAAGGCAGTCAGGGGTACCTGGAGATCCCAAAGACGTCGATTCGGGCCACAGAGGTCCGGAGCGGGCTGTTGACCAAGCGAGTCGTGGTGACCTTGGACGACGGCAGCCGGCATGCCTTCGACTACGGCATGCTGTCGGTCAAGAAGATCGCCGCGGCCATAGAGGCGCGCTAGGAGTCACCCCCCCCGGCTTGCGCCTGCCGCCCGGCGGGCTGCCGCCTGGCGAGGGGACTTTGGGGGCCCGTGGGCCGGCGGCGGATTCCTCCGGCGAAGGCACCGGCGGGATCCGCGACGGCCGAGGCCGCCGTGCCGGCCCGGTAACCGGCGGCTCCGACAGTCCTGTCCCTGGTTCTACCGCCTGAGCGGGTAGGGCTGGTGGTGGTGGGTGTCGTGGTGGTGTTTGCGGCATAGGAGCCGCAAGTTGGAGAGGTCGGTTCTGCCCCCGTCCGCCCAAACGGGGGAAGCACAGCACGGGTTCTCCCGAAAGGGCGGCCAGCCACTCGCAGGTCGACCCGAACCCCAACGCGCGGGCAGCATCGGTCCGCTGCGCCTCGGCGATCCAAGCGGCGTAGGAGGCGTCGGTGCGGGCCCGTAGCCGGGCCAGCCGGCGCAGCCCATCACCCAGACCCGCAGCCGACCGGCCCTCCGGCTTCTCCGCCAGGGCCTCACAAGCGCAATCCGTCTCAGTGCACACAACACCGATGTACCACGCGGCTATGACACGAAACCGGGCACCACAGCAGGCCAGTTGGACGAGACCGCCCCACCCCAAGGCGCGCCACGCTCACCGATGCCGCTGCCACTCCTTGAGCCTTCGCAGGTGTTCGCGGTCTTTGGGCCGGCCGGCCAGGCGCTTGTACGCCACTACGTGCTCCAGCCGAACGAAGGGGAGATTGTCGATCACCTCGGCGGTGTCGATCAGGTGGTCGACGTCCACGTCGCCGACGGCCCAGCGTACCCCCAGAGAGACCGCTCCTTCGAAGAGGGCTACCACCGGCACTCCGTGGTCCTCGCGGACCGGCCCGAGGCGCTGCGCCCGCTCCCAGGCCGCACCGCGGCAGATGACATCGAGGTCGCCGGCCCGCGCGATGATTCCCCGCACCAGCAGCGGCCCGCTGCCGAAGACGGCGTAGTCGCCTCTGGGGAGGTCCAGGGAACGAAGCAGGCTGAAGAGGTGGGCGGCGGATCCTGGGGCGTCCACGGAGGGGAAGGCTATTCGATACCGCCGCGCGAGCCCGTCACGGGGATGATCCCCGCAGCCCGGTATTCGCCAAGCCGACGCGCCGGCCCATCACCACGCCACCTCGGCAATGGTTGTGAAATCCTTCACTAACATGTGGCCCGCCCAGGCAGATGGGTTAGGGCTTTGGACCCGTCCATTGCGGCCAGGGTCCCCATTGCCCGGGGAGGGTCGGGGCGAGAGGATGCTGCCCGGAGGAGACATGACCCCAGTACAAGTGCTCGATCGGACGGGCTTGGACCGGCTGATCGGGGCCCTGTCGGCTCGTGGGTACCGGGTCCTCGGGCCCACCGTTCGCGACGGCGCCATCGTCTACGGCGACCTCGCTGCCACGTCCGACCTTCCGGTCGGCTGGACGGACCGCCAGAGCCCCGGCAACTACCGCCTGGAGCGGCGGGACGACGATGCCCTGTTCGGCTACGTGGTCGGCCCGCAGTCACCCAAGACCTATCTACACCCGGCCGAGGTTGTGGTCTGGGCCGGCGAGCGCACCGCCCGGGGCTTCGCCATGGCCCCGCCGCCTGAGCCGCCCCGCTACGCCTTCGTAGGGGTACGCCCCTGCGAACTGGCCTCCATCGGCATCCAGGACCGGGTCTTCCTCGGGGGGGAGCGGGATGCCGTCTACGGCAACCGGCGAGAGGGCGTCTTTCTGGTAGCGGTCAACTGCACCGAACCCGGCGGCACCTGCTTCTGTGCCTCCATGGGAACGGGCCCGGCCGCCGTCGCCGGCTACGACATCGTGCTCACCGAGGTGATCGACGGCAAAGGCCACTATTTCACCGCCGAATCGGGCAGCGAGCGGGGGGCCGAGGTCCTGGGGGAGGCGGGAGCGGCCGAGGCCAAGAAGGGGCAAGCGAAGGCGGCCGCCGATTTGGTGGAGTCGGCCGCCGGGCGCATGGGCCGGACCATGGAGACCGCCGGCCTGGCCGATCTGCTGCGCCAGAGCCTGGAGCATCCTCACTGGCAGGAGGTGGCCAAGCGGTGCCTCACCTGCGCCAACTGCACGCTGGTGTGCCCCACCTGCTTCTGCGCCAACGTGGAGGACACCACCGATCTCACCGGCCGGCAGGCGCAGCGGGTACGCCGCTGGGATTCCTGCTTCAACTACGAGTTCTCCTTGATTCACGGCGGGCCGCACCGGGCCAGCGCCGCCGCCCGCTATCGCCAGTGGATGACCCATAAGCTCGCCTGGTGGTTCGATCAGTTCGGCACGTCCGGTTGTGTGGGGTGCGGCCGGTGCATCACCTGGTGCCCGGTCGGCATCGACATCACTGCGGAGGCCGCTGCCATCAGGGCCCAGCAGGAGGTGGTGTGATGGCCGCGCAGGACCCGAGTTCGCCGCCGGTGGCAGACCTGCTCGCCGCCCATCCGTTCGTGGTGGGCATGGACGAGTCGCAGGTCCGGCACGTGGCGGAGTGCGTCAGCCGTGTCGAGCAGTTCCCCACCGATCAGGTCATCTTCCGCTCGGGCGGAGTGGCCCGAATCCTCTACCTCATACGCCGCGGCGATGTCGCCCTCGAGGTGCCGGCTCCCGGCGGCGGGACTCGCATCGTGGGCACCCTGCACGCCGGCGATGCGCTGGGGTGGTCCTGGCTGTTCCCGCCCTATCGCTGGGCCTTCGACGCCCGTGCCCTGTCGCCGACAGAGGCGCTTGTCATCGATGGGGAGAAGCTGCGCCAGTGCGCCACCACAGATCATGAGCTCGGGTACCAGGTCGTATGGCGGGTGGCGCGCGAGATGGCCGACCGGCTGCAGGCGACCCGGCTGCAGATGCTCGATGTGTACGGAGAGCGGCGGTGACCCGGCGCCCCTGGGCCCGGATGCAGGCAACGCCGCAGGAGGAAATGGGGTAGAGGTGCAGCCCAGGCAGAAGATCCTGGTCATAGACGACGAAGAGGTGGTGCTCGACTCCTGCCGGGCGATCCTGGCGGACGGGGGCTACGACATCACCACCGCCACCGATGGGGATGAAGGCCTGCGCCTGGCCGCGGAGCTCTCACCCGACTTGGTGTTCGTGGACGTGAAGATGCCGGGCCTGCCCGGCATGGAGGTGCTGGAGCGCCTGCGTTCTACCGACCCCACCATCGTGGCCATCGTGATCACGGGCTACGCGACGGTCAGCCTGGCCGTGGAGGCGATGAAGCGGGGGGCCTTCGATTTCCTCCCCAAGCCCTTCACCCCCGATGAGTTCCGCGAGATGACGCGGCGGGGCCTGGAGCGCCGCACCGAGGTGCTGGCTCAGGCCCGGGATCGGGCGGCCGCCGAAGCCGCTGGGCCGGTCCCCGGCGCGGGGGCGGGGCCCATGGCTCCGGTGCCTTGCCGGGTGCTCGGCCGGTGGGAGGAAACCTACGACACGGTGAGCCTGGCCCTCGACCCGCCTCCGGGTTGGCAGGGCTTCCGCCCGGGCCAGTTCAACATGCTCTACGCCTTCGGGATCGGGGAGTCGGCCATCTCCATCTCGGGCGATCCGGCCGACGGGGGCCGTCTGCTGCACACGATCCGCAAGGTGGGCAAGGTCACGGAGTCGCTGACGAGCCTGCAGCGCGGCGACGTGGTGGGCGTGCGCGGGCCGTTCGGGACACCGTGGCCGCTGGGCTACGCCGCGGGCCGCGACGTGGTGGTGGTGGCCGGTGGTATCGGCCTGGCGCCGCTGCGCCCGGCCATCCATGAACTGCTGGCCAACCGGGATCGCTACAACCGGGTGCTCATCCTCATCGGGGCGCGCACCTCGGCCGACCTCTTGTACCCCGAAGAGATCCAGGAGTGGCGCGGCCGCTTCGACGTGGATCTCCAGGTGACGCTCGACTCGGCCACCGGCGGCTGGCGGGGCCGGGTGGGCGTGGTGACCACCCTGATCCCGCGGGCCGAGTTCGATGCCGACCAGGCGGTGGCCATGGTGGTCGGCCCGGAGATCATGATGCGCTTCGCCGCCGCCGAGTTGCTGCACCGGGGCATGTCGCCCAGCCGGTTGTTCGTTTCCATGGAGCGCAACATGAAGTGCGGCATCGGCCTGTGCGGCCATTGCCAGGTGGGTTCCAAGTTCGTGTGCCGCGACGGCGCCGTCTTCGGCTACGACGAGGCCGAGACGATGTTCCAGGTCCGGGAGGTGTGATGAGCAAGCCCAAGCTCGGCGTCTTCAAGTTCGCTTCCTGCGACGGCTGCCAGCTGAGCCTGCTCGACTGCGAGGACGAGCTGCTGACGGTAGCCGGCGCAATACAGATCGCCTTCTTCCCGGAGGCCTCCCGCGAGTACGTTGAGGGTCCCTACGACCTCACTCTGGTGGAGGGCTCGATAACCACTCCCCACGATCTCGAGGCCATCAAGGAGATCCGGGCCCAGTCGAAGTTCCTTGTCACCATCGGGGCCTGCGCCACCGCCGGGGGCATCCAGGCGCTGCGCAACTGGAAGGACGTGACCGAGTTCACCCGGTACGTGTACGCCCACCCCGAGTACATCTCCACGCTGGAGACCTCCACGCCGGTGGCCGACCATGTGGCGGTGGATTTCGAGCTGCGGGGCTGCCCCATCAACAAGTGGCAGTTGGTCGAAGTGGTGAACGCTTTCCTCCACAACCGCAAGCCGAACATCCCCACTTACAGCGTCTGTGTGGAGTGCAAGCGTCGGGGTACGGCCTGCGTGATGGTGGCCCAGGGCATCCCTTGCCTGGGGCCCGTCACCCAGGCAGGGTGCGGGGCCCTGTGCCCGGCCTACAACCGGGGCTGCTACGGGTGCTTCGGCCCCATGGAGTCCCCCAATGTTCCTTCCCTGGGCGAGTGGTGGCGGTCCTTGGGGGTGGACGACCGGGACCTGGTCAACGCCCTGCGCGGTTTCAATGCTTACGCCGAGCCCTTCCGGGAGGCCAGTGATGTCTACGCCCAGCAAGCCTGAGACGCGGGCCATCAGCGTCGACTACCTCGCCCGCGTGGAGGGCGAGGGGAACCTGAAGGCCCGGGTGCGCGACGGCAAGGTGGAGATCGTGGAATTCGGCATCTTCGAGCCGCCGCGCTTCTACGAGGCCTTCATGCGCGGGCGGCGCTTCGGTGACGCTCCCGACATCACCGCCCGCATCTGCGGCATCTGCCCGATCGCCTACCAGATGAGCTCGGCGCACGCCATGGAGTCGATCTTCGGGGTGAAGATGGAGGGGGCATTGCGCGATCTGCGCCGCCTCATCTACTGCGGGGAGTGGATCGAGAGCCATGTGCTCCACGCGTTCATGCTGCATCTCCCCGACTTCCTGGGCTACCAGAGCGCCATCCACATGGCCGCCGACCATCGCGACGCGGTGGAGAAGGCGCTGAAGCTGAAGAAGGTCGGCAACGACATCGTCACCTTGCTCGGCGGCCGGGAGATCCACCCCATCAACGTGAAGGTGGGCGGCTGGTACAAGGTGCCCGCCAAGAAGGATCTGGAGGCGCTGGTCCCCGACCTGGAGTGGGCTCTCGATGCCGCCACCTGGGCGGTGGAGTTCACCGCCGGCCTGCCCTTCCCCGAAATCGAGCAGGACTTCGAGTACGTCTCGGTGTCCCACCCCGACGAGTACCCTTTCAATGAGGGGCGTCTGGTGTCGAACAAGGGCATCGACGTTCCGGTCTCCGGATGGAACGACGTGTTCGAAGAAGTCCACGTCGCCCGGTCGAACGCCCTGCAGTCGAAGGTGCGGGAGCGCGGCTCCTACCACTGCGGGCCCCTCGCCCGCTACACCTTGAACTTCGAGAAGCTCAGCCCCCGCGTGCAGCAGGCGGCCTCCAAAGCCGGCCTCGGCCCGACCTGCTTCAACCCGTTCCAGAGCATCGTGGTGCGCTGCCTGGAGACCTTGCACTCCGTGGAGGAGGCGCTGCGCCTGATCGAGGCCTACCAGGCCCCCGCCCGTCCCGACGTCCCCTTCGAGGTGAAGGCGGGAGAGGGCCACGGGGCCAGCGAGGCCCCGCGCGGCATGCTCTACCACCGCTATCGCCTCGACGACGAGGGCTACATCCTCGATGCCCAGATCTGCCCGCCTACGGCGCAGAGCCAGATGAGCATCGAAGATGACCTGCGGCGGGTGCTCGAGGCCTCCCTCGACCTGCCCGACGACGAGTTGCAGTGGCGCCTGGAACAGACCGTGCGCAACTACGACCCCTGCATTTCGTGCGCCACCCACTTCCTCAAGGTCGAGATCGATCGTGGGTGAGGACGCCGTAGTAATCGGCGTCGGCAATCCAGATCGAGGAGATGACGGGGTAGGAGCCGCAGTCCTGGCTCTCCTGGAAGGCCGCCTGCCTGCGGAGGTGCGGCGGGTGAGCCTGAGCGGCGGCGACCCGGCGCAGTTGATGGAGGCATGGGCCCCGGCGCGGCGGGCATGTGTGGTAGATGCCATGGTGTCGGGTGCGCCGCCGGGAACGGTGCGGCGCTTCGATGCCGCCGCCGGGCCGTTGCCCGCCGAGGTTCTGTTGGTGTCCACCCATGCGCTCGGGGCGGGGGCCGCTATCGAGATGGGGCGCGCGCTGGGGCGACTGCCGGCGGCGCTGGTGGTCTATGGGGTGGAGGGAGCTGCCTTCGCCATCGGGTCTGGGCTCAGCCCCGCGGTGGCCGCCGGGGCGGCTGAAGCCGCTGCCCGGATCTCCGAAGAGCTCTCCTGAAGGGTGCCGAGCCCTGCCGGGCGAGGCGGTCTTCGCAGATGAGTCGGGCCGGAAGGGGCCGCCCTGGTCCTGGTGGCCTCGCCGAGCGGGTTACTCGCCGATCACCGTCGCCTGGTCACAGGCTGCAGGGGATTGCTCGGTCTCACCGGCAGCCGTGGACACGTTGGTCTGGGTGATCATCGGCATCGGGTCAAAGGCGTGCTGGAACCAGATCTGATTGCCGACGAAGGTCACCCCGTTGGGAATCACGTCGCCGGTCGCCGGGTCGATCAGGCCCAGCCGGGCAGTCCCCTGGTACTGGTCGGCCAGGAAGGACGCTGCCCAGGGTGAGCCGTCGGGGACGGTTCCCTGGAGGTCCACCCGCAGGTAGGCGCTCCACCAGTTGCTCCCGGAGGCGAACAACTGCTCGGCGGGCTGGGACACGGTGACTCCGACGCTGAGAGTGCTGCCCAGGATGACCTGGACGTCGGTGATGTCCAGCGGAGATTGGGTGGGGCCGCCGCCGGCACAACCGGTAGCGTCGTCGGACGGGTCGACCACCGAGCCCACCGGTGTCCCCGAGATGCTGAAGGAGATAATCGAGGTGGTCTCCTCCTCGGGGGCGGTGGTCTCGGAGACGTCGTGGCCGGCGGTGGTCTCGTCGGAGGCGGTGGTCTCGGAGACGTCGTGGCCGGCGGTGGTTTCCTCAGGGGCCGTGGTCTCGTCGGGGGCGGTGGTCTCGTCGGGGGCGGTGGATGAGGCCCCCGTGGCGGAGGAGGCCGCCGGGTCCTGATCTGAGGCTCCCCCTGCGAGGAGCAGAGTGGCGATGATGGCGACGGCAATCATGGCGAAGCCGGCTGCGACGACCCAAGGACGCCAGCCGCTCCTCAGCCAGGCCCACAGGGCGTTTAGCACCCGGCGCAGGCCTCGGGCGTTGGTGAGGACAGGCACGACGAATCCCCCGTTCCCTGGCGGAATGGTGCTGCTCCGGCAACGTTACCCAAGGGCGGCGGGGCGCGGCTCACCCTTGTCGGCCGTCGGCCGATCCTCCGGCCCGGCGAGGTGCTTCACGTAGGCCCGGGTGCGGCGGGTGGCGGCGAAGCCCAGGCGCTCGTACAGAGCGGCGGCTTGAGTGGCGCTCGCCTCGTCGGCAGTGAGCCCGGCGCGGGTCATCCCGGCCGAGGCCGCGGCTTGCAGACAGTCGGCCAGAAGAGCGGTGGCCAGGCCGCGCCGCTGCCAGCCGGGGCGGGTGGCCAAGCGTTCCACCCAGACCTCCTCCAGCCCGGCCCGCTCGTTGTGTTCGGGGTCTACCGCGGCCAGGCACAAGGAAACGACCTCGCTCCCGTGCACCGCCACAAAGGAGAGGTCGGGGCGGAAGATCGAGTCGCCGGTCACCCTCTCCTTCCACTGCTCGGCGTCGAGGGGGAGGCTGTCCCAGTGGAGAGAGAAGGCGTCGTTGGCCGCGTGTCGGGTCGGCTCATCCCACTCCGGCGCCCAGGGCAGCACGACCACCCCGGGAGGCAGAGGCGGCGGCGCGGGGAGATCGCCGGTCAGGGAGCGATGCATCTCCGCGAAGGTGCGGAGGTGCCGGTAGCCGGCGGCTTCCAGAGCCCGGCAGCGCCGGGTGCGGTGCTCCTCCATGTGCATTCGCACCCGGGCCGGGCCCGGCGAAGCGCGCCCGGCGAGGAGGTCGGCGGCGCGCCCGTCGACCCAATGCTGCAGGAGATCCTCCAGGTCGCGGCGTTCCGGGTGGGCCTCGAACCAGGCGACGGCACGGGCGGAGCCTGCCGCCTCTTGAAACCACACCCAGGCGAAGGCGACTGCGGCCCCTTCGGGATCGATCCCCAGCAGGGTGTCCCGCGCGAGATCGAGGCCGGGGAAGGTGAGGTAGTAGCGGGCCCCCTCGGGGCCGAGCGGGTCCTTGAGGTCTTCGACGGCATCGACGGCGGAGGAGAGGCCGGCCAGGGCGGCGGCGTCCCCCACCGAGGCCGGGCGCCACGTGAGCCCGGGTTGGGGCGGGGGCGGGAGGGGCGAGGGCACGGCGGGCAGGCTAACCGGCCTGGGGCCCGGCGAGCGGCGCGGCCGCCCCGGCCCGGGGGGGTAGGGTGCCCCCATGAGGGTGTGGCCGGTGACCAAGGGCATCCTGCTCGGCCTGCTCCTGATAGGGGCGGCGGGTGCCATGTGCGCCGGAGCGATCTTCCTGGTGATCGGCACCCTCTGGGAGAAGGTGGCCGGCCTCGCAGGGCTGATCGCGGGGTTCCGGGGGGCGATTCTGTTCCTCGATGTGGTGTGGGAGCGGCCGCCGGCTCTGAGCAAGCGGCCGTGGGAGCGGCCGTGGGAGCAGGAGGACGGCCCTGACTAGCCGCCCCGCATTCGGCTCTGGCGGTAGCGACGGAGGCCCCTGCCCGCCCCGCGGCCCGGCATGGCAGACTGCGATGGTGAGGGCGGATTCCGGGGGAGGCACGGCAGGGAGGGGTTTCCCGGCTCGGCGCGCCGATCCCTGGGGCCGCCGAGAAAGCGAGACCGGGGTGCCATGAGCCGCTTCGTCAAGCTCATGCTGGCCTTCCTGGCCATCATCCTGCTGCTGAGTGCCACCTTCAGCGGCGTGGCAGCGTTTCTGATTGGGAGTCGGGTGCTGTCGGAAGCCGAGAACCGGGTGGAGTCGGACCTGGATGCCGCCCAGGAGATCTACGACTGCTACTCCAGCAGCCTCTACGACCTGATGCGCTTGTCGGCCGACCGCTTCTACTTGCGCAACGCCCTGCTGGCCGGCCAGGCCTCGCTCGCCTACGGGGAGATCCTCGGCACCATGCTGCGTGAGGATCTCGACTTCCTGACGGTCACCGACGCCGAAGGCACGGTGGTGTTGCGGGCGGGCAACACCGGGGTAGTGGGCGATTCCCAGGCCGCAGACGGCCTGGTGGCTGCGGCACTACAGACGCTGGAGCCCGTGGTGGGGACCACCGTGTTCGGGGCGGGGCGCCTGTCCCGGGAGGCGCCGGCGATGGCCGAGCAGGCCCGGATCGGCTTGGTGGAGACTCGCGGCGCCCGGCCCATCGAAACCACCGTGGAGACCAGCGGCCTGATGCTGGTGGCCGCAGCCCCGATAGCCGACTACGGCGGGCGGCCCATCGGCGTCCTCTACGGAGGCCTGCTGCTGAACCGGCGCTTCGACATCGTGGACAGGATCAAAGACACCCTCTTCCGCGGAGAGCAGTACGGCGGCGCCGACATCGGCACGGCCACTCTCTTCCTGGACGATGTGCGGGTGGCCACCAACGTGCTGACGGAGGACGGCAGCCGGGCCGTCGGCACCCGGGTCTCCGAGGAGGTCTACCAGCGGGTGGTGGTGGAGGGCGAGCCCTGGCTGGATCGCGCCTACGTGGTGAAGGACTGGTACCTGACCGGCTACACCCCGCTGCGCCGGCTGGACGGCGAGGTGGTGGGGATGCTCTACGTGGGCATCCTGGAGCGCCCCTACACCGACCTCAAGACCAGTTCCACGTGGCTCTTCATCGCGATCACCCTGGGCGGGGTCCTGGGAGCGGTCGGGATCTCCCTGGTCATCTCCCGGCGTCTCTCCACCCCGGTGCGCGCCCTGGTCAAAGCCTCGCGGCGGGTGGCGGAGGGGGAGCTGGGGACCCGGGTGAAGGTGACCACCCGGGACGAGATAGGTGAGCTGGCCCGGGCCTTCAACAGCATGGCCGCGGCCCTGGCGGCGCGGGACGAGCAGCTCCGCGAGCTGGCACGCAAGAAGATCATGGAGTCGGAGCGCCTCGCGGTGGTGGGGCAGCTGGCCGCCGATGTGGCCCACGAACTGAACAACCCGCTTCAGGGCATCGTGACCTACTCCCATCTCCTCCTGGAGCGCATGGGCCCCGACGACCCGCAGCGGGGGTCGGTGGAGAAGATCGCCAACCAGGCGAACCGCTGCGCCACCATCATCCGGGCGCTGCTGGACTTCTCCCGGCCCAAGAAGCCCCACAAGAAGGCGGCAAACCTCAACGCCGTGATCGAGGAATGCTTCTCGCTGGTGGAGGATCGGGCCCTGTTCCACAACATCGAGGTGGTCCGGGACTACGCCGACGATCTGCCCGAGGCGGTGCTCGACCCGGCGCAGATGCAGCAGGTCTTCATGAACCTGATCATCAACGCCGCCGAGGCCATGGGCGGGGCCGGCCGCCTGTCGGTGGCCACCCGCGCCGACGCGGAACACCGGGTGATCCAGGCGTCTTTCGGCGACAGCGGGCACGGTATCCGCGAGGAGGACCTGGGGCGCATATTCGACCCCTTCTTCACCACCAAGGAGGTCGGGCACGGCACCGGCCTGGGCCTGGCCATCAGCTTCGGCATCGTCAAGGAGCACGGCGGCACGATCACGGTGGAGAGCGAGATGGGGGTCGGTACCACCTTCACCATCGAACTGCCGTGGGGACGGGCAGAGGAGGGCGAATCGTGAGCGAGGCCGGCGGGCGGATACTGCTGATCGATGACGAAGAGGTGGTGCTCGACTCCTGCCGCGCCATCCTCGAGGGAAGCGAGTACGAGGTGTTGGCGGCGACCGGGGGAGCCGAGGGGCTCGAGGAGTTGCGTCGCGGCGCTCCCGACCTGGTGTTCGTGGACCTGAAGATGCCGGGGATGTCGGGCATGGAGGTGCTCGACGCGATTCGGGCCATCGACCCCACCATCGTCTGCGTTGTGTTCACCGGCTTCGCCAGCATCGCCCTAGCGGTGGAGGCGATGCAGCGCGGGGCCCGGGACTTCCTGCCCAAGCCCTTCACCCCCGACGACTTCCGCGCCATGATCCGACGGGGGCTGGAATGGCGGCGCCTGGTGGTGGAGGCCGCCGCCCTCAGACAGGAGCGCGAGGCGCTGCGGGAGAACTTCGCCGCCATCGTATCCCACGAACTGAGGTCGCCCCTCGGGGCCATCCAGCAGAACCTGTTCGTCCTGCTGAAGGAGCTATCCGGGGTCGTGTCCGAGGATCAGCAGCGGCGCCTGGAGCGCATGAGCAGCCGCCTCAGCGACCTGCTGGCGCTGGTCAACCGCTGGTTGCGCGGCTTTTCGGTCGATTTCTCGAACCTCAGAGAGAGCTTCGGCGAGGTGGCCATTGCCGGGCCCGTGGCCGAGGCCGTGGAGAGCGCCCGAGCCGAAGCAACCCGCAAAGCGGTGGAGATCGAGGTGGAGGCCGACTCGGAGGCAGTGGTTTGGGGCGACGCCGGGACGCTGACCGAGGCCCTGCTCAACGTAATCGGTAACGCGGTTAAATATTCCCGCGAAGGCGGTAGAGTGCAGGTGTCGGCCGTGCGTCGAGACGAGAAGGTAGTGGTCTCGGTTACGGACACGGGAGTCGGAATACCCGAGGCGGACTTGCCGCATCTCTTCGATGCCTTCTACCGCGGGCAGGCAGCATCGAGTGGCGTCGGCGGGGCCGGTATCGGCCTGGCGGTCACCCGACGCATCGTCGAAGCCCACGGGGGAACCATCACGGCGACCAGCGACCCGGGCCGGGGTAGTACCTTTGTGATTGCACTGCCGGCTCTGGGCACTCCTGCGGCATCGGAGGGGACGCCTTCGGGCCAGGTCTCGAAAGGAGAGGCGGGATGAGCGAGCGCAAGAAGGTGCTCATCGTCGATGACGACCCCGACTTCGTGGAGGGGATCAAGGCGATCCTCGACACCACCTACGACACGGAGGTCGCCTACAACCCCAAAGAAGGGTGGGATGCTCTGAAGAGCGGGCGCTTCGACCTGCTCTGCCTCGACATCATGATGGGGCGGGGCGCCGAGGGGGTGATGATGGCCCGCAAGATCCGCAAGGACGCGGTCCTGCGCGAGATGCCGGTCCTCATCATCACCAGCCTGCGTGAGCAGATCGCTTTCCTGTTCCCCGGCCAGGCAGTGCACCCCGGCTTCGTGCCGGTGGACGAGTTGGTGGAGAAGCCCGTCGATCCCGACATGCTCCTGCAGAAGGCCGCCGCCATGATCGCCGCCGCCGAGGCGCGCCGCGCCGCCAAGTGAGCCGGGAGGAAACGGTGGTTACCACGACTGCACGGCCGCTCTCCTTCCGGGAGGAGGTGGAGAACCTGCTCCACGCCGAGGAGGGGGCCTCTCTGGTGCGCTGCATCCAGTGTGCTACCTGCTCGGCCGTCTGCCCGGTGGTGGAGTTCATGGACCACACCCCGCGGATGCTGATCGGGCTTATCAACGCCGGCATGAAGGACGAGGTGATGGCCTCGAACACCTTCTGGACCTGCGCTTCCTGTTACGCCTGCACCGAGAAGTGCCCCGAGGGCATCCGCCCGGCGGACGTCATGTACGCCCTGACCAGGTACTCGTTGTGGCGGGACACTTTCGACCGGGATTGGGTGGCGCCCGAGTTCTCGCGCCGGTTCACCAAGACCATCCTGCGCACCGGCAAGTCCTACGAGCCCGGGTATGCGCCGGCCTTCATCTTCGAGGGAGGGTTCTCCGGGATGGTCCGCGAGATGCAGATGGGCCTGAAGCTGCTGGCCAAAGGGCGCATGCCCCTCATCCCCTCTCGAATCAAGCGAATCCACAACCTGCGGTCCATGGTGGCCCGGGTCATGCCCCTGGACGGTATCGAATGAGCCGCTACGCCTACTACCCCGGGTGCTCGCTGGAGACCATGGCGGCCACCTACCACGTGTCCTCTATGGAGGTGGCCCACAAGCTGGGCATGGAGTTGGAGGAGCTCGAGGACTGGAACTGCTGCGGCGCTACGGCCTACTCCCACGTCGACGAGCTGCTGGCCACGGTGTTGTGCGCCCGCAACCTGGCCATCGCCGAGAAGCAGGGCCTCAGCATCGTGGCCCCGTGCAACGCCTGCTACAAGAACTTGTGGACCACCAACGCCGCCCTGAAGCGGGACCCCGACCTCGCCGAGCACATGAACTACGCCCTCGAGGCCGACGATCTGCACTACGACGGCAGCGTCGAGGTGAGCCACATCATGGACGCCTTCTCGACGCCCGAGGTCCTCGAGACGATCCGCCAGAAGGCCAACGACCGGCTCAAGGGCCTCAAGGTCGCCCCGTATTACGGGTGCCAGATCGTGCGACCGCGGCGGCCGGGCCTCGAACTGAGCCAGGTCGACAACCCCCAGTACTTCGAGGAGCTGCTGCGTGCCGCCGGCGCCGACCCGGTGCCCTACGCCTACAAGCTGCGCTGTTGCGGGGCCGCTCTCATGGTCACCAACCGCCGGGCGGCGGTGCAGATGGTGCGCGACTTGCTGCAGAACGCCGTCGATTCGGGGGCCGAGGTCATCGCCACCGCCTGTCCGCTTTGCCAGACCAACCTGGAGTGCTACCAGGCCGAGGTGAATCACGCCTACGACGCCGACTACGCCATGCCCATCCTCTACTTCACCCAACTCCTCGGCCTGGCCTTGGGGGTCGGGGTGAAACGGCTGGGCATCGGCAAGGAGCTGGTGTCTCCCGACGTCGTGCTCAAGCGGGCCAAGGCGGCGGCGACGTCGCAGAGCAGCTGAGTCCCGGCCGAACCGCCATGCGCCGGATGGGCTAGCCGGTGGTCGGCCGGTAGCGACGCAGGCGCAGCGAGTTGGTGACCACCGACACGCTGGAGAGGGCCATGGTCGCCGCGGCGATCATTGGGTCGAGGAAGCCGGCGGCGGCCAGGGGGATGGCGGCGCTGTTGTAGGCGAACGCCCAAAACAAGTTCTGACGGATGGTGCGGAAGGTCGCCGCCGCCAAAGAGAGGGCGGTGCGGGCCAGCGCCGGGTCGCCCGACATAAGCACCACGTCCCCGGCCTCGATGGCCACGTCGGTGCCGGTGCCCACCGCCATGCCCAGGTCGGCCCGGGTCAGGGCGGGGGCGTCGTTGATGCCGTCGCCCACGAAGGCCACGATGCGGCCCTCGGCTTGGAGCCGGGCCACCTCCGCCGCCTTGTCCCCGGGCAGCACCTCGGCGGCCACCCGGGTGATCCCGAGGGCGCCGGCGATGGTGGCGGCGGTGCGGCGGTTGTCGCCGGTGAGCATGGCCACCCCGATGCCGGCCTCCTCCAGGGCGGCCACGGTGGGTTGGGCCGAGGGGCGCAGGGCATCGGCCACCGAGAGGGCGGCCCGGGCCCGGCCCTCCCAGCCGGCGAGGAAGGCGGTGTTCCCGGTGCCCTCCATGCGGGCGAGGGCGTCGGCCAGGGTGGCCGGTATCTCCAGGCCGGCGCCTTCGAGCAGGCCGGGCCGTCCCGCCAGCACCTCCATCCCGTCGACCGTGCCCTGCACCCCCAGCCCGGGCACGGCGGTGAAACCGTGGACCTTGCCCAGTTCGATGCCTTCTTCCTCGGCGCCCAGGGCAACGGCCTTGCCTACCGGGTGCTCCGAGGCGGCCTCGAGGGTGGCCACCAGGTAGAGAGTCCGGCGCCGGTCCTCGGTGGTCTCGAGGGAGTGCAACGTCATGGCCCCCCGGGTCAGGGTGCCCGTCTTGTCGAAGATCACGGTGTCCACCAGGCGGGAGCGCTCGAAGACATCGGCCCCCTTGAAGAGCACCCCCAGTTCGGCCCCGCGGCCGCTGCCCACCATGATGGCCGTCGGGGTGGCGAGGCCCAGGGCGCAAGGGCAGGCGATGACCAGGACGGCCACCGCCGCTTGCATAGCCGGGCCGGCCTCCCCGCCGATGCCGAGCCAGAGAGCGAAGGTCACTGCGGCCACCGCCAGCACTGCCGGGACGAAGATCCCGGCGATGCGGTCGGCCAGACGCTGCACGGGAGCTTTGGTGGCCTGGGCCTCCTCGACTAGACGCACGATTTGAGCCAGAGCGGTACCCGAGCCCACGCGAGTGGCCTCTACCACCAGGTGCCCGTGCTGGTTGACCGTGGCGCCCAGGACGGCGTCGCCGGGCCCGCGCTCCACCGGCATCGACTCCCCGGTCAGCATGCTCTCATCGATCGTGGAGTGGCCCTCGACGATGCGGCCGTCGGTGGGGATGCGCTCCCCGGGGCGCACCACCATCAGGTCTCCGAGGCGGACGGCGCCGATGGGCACGCTCACCTCGGAGCCATCGCGGCGCAGTCGGGCCTCCTTGGCGCCGAGTTCCAGCAGGCGAGCCACCGCCCGCGAGGCCCGTCCCTTGGCCCGCGCTTCGAAGAAGCGGCCGAGGAGGATGAAGGTGATGATGACCGCGGCCGTCTCGAAGTAGAGGGGTTCGTGGGCGAAGAAAGCCCACATGGAGTACCCGTAGGCCGCCAGGGTGCCCAGCGATACGAGAGTGTCCATGCCCGCCCCGAAAGAGCGGAGCCGCTTGGCGGCGTTGCGGTGGAACTGCCATCCGAAGACGAACTCCACCGGAGTGGCCAGGGCCCACACCAGGGCGCGCTGCCAGGTGGCGTGCATGTCGCCGAACATCGACAGCACGAAGACGGGCAGGGCGAAAGCGGCGGCGGCGATCACATTGCGCCGCTGGTAGCGGGCCTCGGCGCCGTAGCGCTCCGCCACGCTGGGCCCCTGCTCCTCCGGCGCGGCGTGAGTCGCCCTATAGCCGAGGCGAGCCACGGCGCCCTCCAGAGCGGCGACGTCGGTGCCGGGCCGCGCTTCGACCCGGGCCTCCTGCCCGGCGAAGCTGACCACGGCCGTCGCTACCCCTTCCTGGCGGGAGAGGACGCGTTCGATGCGCAGGGCGCAGGAGGCGCAGGTCATCCCCTCGACGTCGAGGAGGATGGTCTGGGTCGCCTCAGCCACGGTGGGGTCAGCCCTGGGCGGGCACCGCGTAGCCCTGGGCCTCGATGGCGGCGATGATCTGTTCCACGGTGGCCGGCGGCTCGAAGGCCAGGGCCACGGTGGCCGAGGGCACGTCTACGGCGGCCCGGCTCACTCCGGGGAGAGCGCCCAGTGCGCCCTCAATGGACATCTTGCAGTGGTGGCAGTGAATCTCGGGTACCGACAGGGTCAAATCCGTCACGGGGGCTCCTCTCCGGTGCAGGCTGCTGAGGGTATAGACGGGCGGCCGCCTAGCGGAAGAGATGACGGCGCGGCCGAGGCCGCGTCGTGGGAGCCGGGAGCTCGGCCGGTCCTCAGGTGGTGCGCAGCGCCTCGGTAGGCGAGAGCCGGGCGGCGCGCATCGCCGGGTAGAAGCCGGCGAGGGTTCCGATGAGCAGAGCCGCCGCCAGGCCGCCCCAGAGGGCCAGGCTCGGGATGAGGAGTCCCCATCCCCGGATCCGGGCGTAGGCGGCGGTGACCCCGGTTCCCAACAGGACCCCGCCGACTCCGCCGACCGCGGCCAGGAGCAGGGCCTCGAGCAGGAACTGCACCGCCACGTGGCGGCGAGTGGCGCCCAGGGCGCGCCGCAGCCCGATCTCGGCCCGGCGCTCCAGGACGGAGATCACCATGACGTTGGCGATGCCCACCCCGCCCACCAGCAAGGCCACGGCGCCCAGGCCCAGGAACAAGTTGGTGAAGGCGCTCTCGGCCGCCGCTTTGGCTTCGAGGGCGTCGGTGGGCCGGCTGACCTCGACCTGGTCGGGGTTCTCCGGGTTCACCGTAGGGGGCAGCACGCTCATGACCCCGTCCACCCAGTCGGGGTCGGTGCGCACGTACAGCGCACTCGGGACGCCGTCGTAGCCGAGGTACTCCTCGGCGGCGGCTTGGGTTACCAGGGCGGCGCGATCGAGGTCGGGGCTGAGGTCTATGGGATCGAGCAGGCCTACCACGGGGAACCACTGCCCCCCCAACCAGACTAGGGGCCGATCGTCGAGGCCGGTGATTCCCAAGCGGTCGGCGGCGACGCTGCCCAACACCACCGCGGGGTACTCGGCGGCCACCTCGTCCAGGAAGCGCCCGACAGCGATGCGGCCCCCCAGGGTCAGGAGCAGGTCGGTCTCCACCGCCCGGACGCTGATACCCCCCGACTGACTGGAGGGCACCAAGTCGGTGCGGTACACGTTGGCGTCGAGGGTGCCGGTGGCCGATACCTCCTCGACCGGGCCGATGCGGCTCACCATGGCTGAAGCCGTGTCGGGTAGTTCGGCCGAGCCCAGGCCGATTCCCTGGCCCGCCTGGACGACGAGCAGGTTCGTGCCCAGGCGGTCGATCTGGGCCAGCAGGTCCGACTTGGAGGACTCCGAGAGGCCGAGCACGGCTACGAGTGAGGCGATGCCGATCATGATCCCGAGGGCCGAGAGCCCGGCGCGGAGCTTGCGGGTCCGCAGGCCCAAACCCGAGGTGCGGAGGACGTCGGCCAAGTGCATGCGGCTGGGGGCGAGGCCGTTGCCGTTCATGATGCCGCCTCCGCCCGGGTGTCGTCTGACTCCACCAGGCCGTCGCGCAACGCGATCCGGCGGGGGAAGCGGGCGGCGATCTCGGGGTTGTGGGTGATCACCACCATGGTGATTCCCTCGGCGTTCAATTCCTCGAGGAGCTCGACGATCGACTCGCTGGACTTGGAGTCGAGGTTGCCGGTGGGTTCGTCGGCCAAGACCAGCGCCGGGCGGCCGACGACGGCCCGGGCCACTGCCACCCGCTGGCGTTCGCCTCCCGATAGCTTGCTGGCGTGCTGCTGCATGCGGTGGGCCAGGCCGACCCGATCCAGGGTCTCGGCGGCCAGGCGCCGCCGTTCGGCCGCCGGACGCCCGGTATAGAGCAGGCCGTCGGCCACGTTGTCCAGGGCGGTCTCGGCGTCGAGCAGGTGGAATTGCTGGAAGACGAAGCCGATTCGCTGGGCGCGCAGCGCCGATAGCTGGCGGTCGGACATGCGCCCCACTTCGAATCCGCTGACGTCGACCTTGCCGGCGGTGGGGCGGTCGAGGGTGCCCATGATGTGCAGCAGGGTGGACTTGCCCGAGCCCGAGGGGCCGACCACGCTGACCAGTTCCCCCTCGGCGATGCGGAGATCGATGCCCCGTAGGGCGGGGACGGGAGGGGTGCCCGGGTACAGCCGGGTCACTCCCTTCATCTCGAGGACGGGGCTCACGGCACCACCACCATGTCTCCCGGCTGCAGGCCCGAAGCAGTGATCTCAACCAGGTTGTCGGCGTACAGGCCGGGATCGACCGCGACCAGGTGGGTCTGGCCTCCTCCGTCGTCGACCTCTACGGCGTAGCCGCCCTCCGCCAGGGCGAGGAGGGCGGTGACCGGCACCGCCATGACCCCAGTGCGGGAGTCGGTGGTCACCTCGACGTCTACGGGCGCCTGGTCGAGACCGGCGGCGACGCTCACGTCGTCCAGGGCGACGATCACTTCGAAGGTCACCTCCATGGATTGGGCGCTGCGAGTGGCCACGGAGGCTACGAAGGTCACCGTTCCCCCGGCCTCGGTACCGTCGGGGAGAACGACCGTGACCCGGTCGTCGGACGCCAGCAGGTCCTGCTCGGAGGCGGGGAGGGCGACGGTTACCTGAACCTCGTCGGAGGAGGCGCCCAGCACCGCCGCTCCTCCGGCAACGGTGTCGCCCACCGAGAGGATGTTCTCGGAGATGCGGATGTCCCCGGGCCGGAAGACGATCTCGCCCAGGTCGACGACGCCGTCGGTGTCGGCCCCGATCTTCTCCTGCCAGGCGAGGACGGCAGCCTGAGTCTCGGTGGTGTAGATGCCGTCGATGGGGCCGGGGTCGAAGCCGAGGCGCTCCAGGGAGGCCTCGAGTTGGGCCACGTCGTCTCCTTCGCTGCCCCCAGAGTCGCCTCGAGCGGTGCCCAGGCGCGTCGTCCCCTGCACCGTGTCCCCGACGGCGGCGGTGAGAGTGCCCACCGTCACCGGGCCGGGCACGATCACGATGTCGGCCGGGTCCACCCGGCCGTCGTCGTCCAGGCCGGCGGCTTCCTGCCAGTCCAGGACCATCAAGTAGGTCTGGTAGTCGAAATCCTCGTCGACGGTGACGCTGCCGTCGGGGTCGTAGCCCAGAGCGACCAGGGCTGCCTCCAACTGGGCCACGTCGGCCCCCTCGGACCCGTACTTCAGGGTGCGGTAGGCGGGCAGGTCGCCGTAGAGCAGGATCACCGGGACTTCGTTGACCCTGGTCACCACATCGCCCTGCTGCAGGGTGGTGCCCGTTTCGGGAAGCCAGGTGATGGTGCCGGTGGGCTTGATGGTGAGGGATACCTCTTCCAGGCCCATCGGCTGCCAGGCGGGGAGGTTCCCCCGGAGCAGGACGACGGGCTTGCCCTCCACCCGGTAGAGCACGGCGCCCTCGGAGACCACCGTTCCCGCCGGGGTCACCCACGTCAAGGTGCCCGACATGCCCGAGCCGATCGGGTCGCCTTCCTCGAAGCCGAGAGTGCCGTCGAGGGTCTCCACCTCCTCCATGTCGGTGAGGACGACCTCGGCGGTCTTGAGGGGAGAGGTCGTCGCTGCGGCGTCATCCCCGTCCGACGCCAGCAGCCACCAGGCCACCCCGCCGCCTGCGATGAGGGCGAGCACCACGCCGATGATCAGCCACCCTTTGACGCTCCGCTTGCGATAGCCCCCAGCGCCGCCGGTGGGCGCCGGCTCCGTCCCTGCTTGCATCGTGTGTCTCCTCGATCGGTGATCGGCGCAGAACTCAGTTGTCGGTGTCGGGCGGGGTGCCACCCTCGGGCGGAGCCCCGCCTTCGCGGGGACCGCCGCCGGGTCCGCCGCCCATCATCCCGGGCATCCCGTTGGCTCCGAAGATCTCCTGGCACACCTCGTTCGCCGCCTGGAAGGTGGGGTCGCTGGTATCGAAATCGCCCGAGTTGAAGCCGAGGCGGGCACCCGGCCCCTGGCCTCCCGATTCTCCGGTGTCCGCGAAGTCCGGGTCGGGCATGTCCACCCCGTTCTCCCGCATGCAGGCGGCGTACTCGAGCATCAGATCCTGCAACTCGGTCATGTCGGGGCGATTGAAGCCCTGGGCGATGCCCTCGAGGTATTGGGAGCAGGCCTCGCGGGCGGCCTGCATCGCCTCCCGGTCGGCGGGTTCGAACGCGCCGCCCTCTCCACCTCCGGAAGGCCGCATCATCCGGAAGTTCCCGTCCTCGTCCACGGTGGGGTCTTCCATGTCGAGCCCGTTGTCGCGCATGCACTGGGCGAACTCGAGCATGGCCTGCTCGCGGTCCACCGTCGTTCCCGTGGCCTCGGTCGTCGCCGTGGCGTCGCCGGCGGCGTCTTCGAGCGAGGCGATCCCCTGGGCGGATCCCGACCCGCCGCACCCGGTGAGGATCAGGGCAGCGGCTGCGGCCAGGACGGCGAGGCGTATCGAGCGCATGGAGTTACCTTCTGTGTCTATGTTTGAGTTGTGTCTGTGGTCGAACCCATGATCGCTTCTCGCCATCAGGCTGCCGTTAGCCCCGGCTAAGAACGGGATGAGAGCGGCCGGCTAGTCGTCGTTCTTCGGGGCGGGGGAGGCGCCGCCGCTCCCGATGATGACCATGCCCCCCTCGCCACCCGGACCGGGCCCGTCGGTCGAGCCGATGATGATGGGGCCGCCGAATCCGCCGCCGAAGATCTCCTGGCAGGCCTCCTGTGCCTCCTGGAAGCCGGGGTCGCTGGGGTCGATGCCACCCTCCTCGCCGGGGCCGATACTCATGGTGATGCCGCCGTCCTCAGTGAACTCCGGGTCGGGGTAGTCGATGCCGTGGTCCCGCATGCACTGGGAGAAGGCGAGCATCTCGTCCTGCATCTCGGACATGTCCGGCATCTCGAACTCCTGGACCACGCCCTCGATGAAGTGCTGGCAGGCCTCATTCGCCGCCATCATCTGGTCGAGCTCGGCGCTGCTGATGGGGCCTTCTTCAGCGCCTTCCTCAGCAGGCCCGCCCTCGACGGTGATGCCGAAGGCCCCACCTCCGGGGCCCATCTGCGGGTCGGGCATGTCGATGCCGTGGTCCCGCATGCACTGAGCGAAGTCGAGCATGGCTTGCTCGGGATCCGTCGAGGCGGCCGGTGCTGTGGTCGAGGAGCCGTCATCGGTCGCTTCCTGCAGTGAGGCAAGGCCCTCGCTGCCGGCCCCGCCGCCGCAGGCGGCCAGGAGCAGGCCGAGCGCCGGCAGTGCGGCCAGCCATCGTCTCCACGTCATCGATCGTCCCTTCTCGAGCGGATGATCGCAGGCTGGCACGGCCGGATGAGGTCGGCATGAGCCGGCGCTAAGAGGGGGCTGAGAATCGGCCCTCATCCGTCTCTCACCTTGCTCTCACCGCCACTTCATGAGGGTGCGGTACGGTTCGGGTGATGCGCCGGATCCTCATCGCCGAAGACGACGAGCAAGTGCGCCGCTCCGTGGAGCGGGCACTGCGCCTCGAGGGGTATCTGGTATCTACCGCCGGCGACGGTGACGCAGCCCGCCGAGCGGTGGAAGCCGAGAAGCCCGACTTGGTCATCCTCGACATCATGATGCCCCGCCTCGATGGGCTCAGCGTATGCCGGCTGCTGCGGGCGCAGGGCGATCGCACGCCGATCCTGATCCTCACCGCCCGTCACGAGTTGAGCGACCGGGTGGCCGGCCTCGACGCCGGAGCCGATGACTACCTGGTGAAACCCTTCGCCCTGGAAGAGTTGCTCGCCCGGATCCGTGCCCTGCTGCGCCGCACCGGCTTCGCCGCCGGTGAGGAGG
>Ga0209164_1001944_pt1 | contig 23994 bp, 19 predicted proteins | sample MTBNYHSulfiMetaG_FD_187458 | JGI IMG/M metagenome (GOLD analysis project Ga0209164, IMG submission 187458) | Enrichment culture microbial communities from rom New York Harbor, USA that are MTBE-degrading - MTBE-NYH (New York Harbor Sulfidogenic)... | ecosystem: Environmental > Aquatic > Marine >... | reverse complement strand
TACGCCGATGGAACCGCCGCTTCACCCGGGGACCGGTCAGCCTGTCGGGCCTGATGATCTGGCCCCCATCTTCCCCATGAATCTGATCGAGCAGGAGGTGAGCACCCAGAGATGGATCGACATACCCCAGGAGGTCCTGGAAAAATATGTCATCTGGCGGCCCACTCCCCTTTACAGGGCCTATAACCTCGAAAAACACCTCGGCACGCCTGCCAAAATCTATTATAAAAACGAAGGCGTCAGTCCGGCCGGGAGCCACAAACCCAATACCGCCATTGCACAGGCCTATTACAATAAGGTGGCCGGCACCAAACGGATCACCACGGAGACCGGCGCGGGCCAGTGGGGGAGCGCCCTGGCCATGTGCTGCTCCTTTTTTGGCCTGGAATGCAAGGTCTTCATGGTCAGAATCAGCTTCAATCATAAACCCTATCGAAAGCTCATGATGCAGACCTGGGGCGCCAACTGCGTGGCAAGCCCCAGCACCGAGACCGAGTCAGGCCGCAAGATCCTGGCCCAGGACCCGGATTCCCCCGGAAGTCTGGGAATTGCCATCAGCGAGGCAGTGGAGGCCGCGGTCGGGGACAAAAACAGCAAGTATGCCCTGGGCAGCGTCCTGAACCACGTGATGCTTCACCAGACCATCAACGGACTTGAGACGCAGAAGCAGATGGCCATAGCCGGCGATTACCCCGACGTGGTGATCGGCTGTGCCGGCGGCGGGAGCAATTTTGCAGGGAACTGCCTCCCCTTTGTCTGCGACAAGATTCACGGCAAGGACATTGACATCATCGGCGTAGAACCGAGTTCCTGCCCCACCATGACCGCAGGGCCTTTTGCCTATGACTTCGGGGATACGGTCCAGATGACCCCTCTCCTGCCGATGCACACCCTGGGCCACAACTTCATCCCGGCCCCGATCCATGCCGGCGGTCTGCGGTATCACGGGATGGCCCCGATCATCAGCCAGCTCATTGTTGACAATCTGATCCGGCCGGTGGCCATTCATCAACTGGAGACCTTCGAGGCGGGCGTGACATTTGCCAGGACCGAAGGATTCATCAGCGCACCCGAGTGCAACCATGCCATTGCCATGACCATCCGCGAGGCCCTCAAGGCCAAAGAGGAAGGGAAGGAAAAGGTCATTCTCTTCAACTGGAGCGGCCATGGTCTGGTGGACATGGCGGCCTATCAGGCCTATTTCGAGGGCCAATTAAAGGATTACCCCCTGCCGGCAGAGGAGATCAAGCGGGCACTGGAAGACATTGGGCCCCTGCCCAAGCCGAGGCAGTACCAGCCGCCGCATCTGTAGGCCGTTCCGAGCACTGATGGCAAACGGAAACGTCGCTGCCGGAGGTCGATGTCTTGGCCTTCGGCAGCATTTTTGCAAGAGCGTGTCACGGCGGGTTTCACCCCGCCCTGCCCAGCCTGCACATGAATCCCCGTTAGTAGTTTGCCCGTCAGGGCATTGGGACTGGGGCAAGATACCAAACCGCTTTCACTCACCACGAACCCGAATAGAAGCAACCCTGGACCTGTGAACCTTGAACCTCTAAACCTTTAACGCGAGATCGTCATGAAAAGGGAAAGCACACCGCCGGATGATGCGTACATGATCCGTTGCCCCAGGCTGGGCCATCAGATCTCTTTTTCCTATTGCCGTAGAGAAAATCACGGCCTTCCCTGTTTCAAGACCCTGGACTGCTGGTATCCGCATTTCCTGGTGGAGGATTATTTGAGAGAAGCGCTTTCACCCGAAGAATGGGAAAGGGCATTCAAACGGTCTGACAAGACAAAGACCGTTTCCTTGATTGAATTGATCGAGCAGGCCAAGAAAAATACCGGGATATCCGCTGATCCGGAACGCTGACCCCGAAACGGAATAAGTAAAGACCTGTGGATTTGAGAGTGCGCAGTGCGGGGTTAGAAAGGCCGGTATCCGACATCAGGCGTCACATTTTTGAGTTCCACAGGAGGGTCGCCTCTGGCAGAGGATCAGTCTGATCCCGGCAAAAACGCTCTGAGGAACCAACATCGAACCTTCAATCACGCCGATGCGTGGAACACTCCGCCAACCCGTATCCAGGATCGAGATCAAGCATCCAGGATCCAGCAACCCCTATCCAGTTTCACACGAGATTACAGGTCGCTCAAAAAGGCGTCCCGGTCCGTCATAAACCGGTGATAGATCCGAAAGTGTTCCGTCTCCTCGTAGCCGATCTCCCGAACCGGTACGGCGTCAAAACTGACGATGGTCGCCCCAGGACATGCCAGGAGAATCGGCGAGTGGGTGGCGATGATGAACTGGGCATGACCCGCCTTTCCCATGTCGTTCAGCACATGAAGGAGTTCCAGCTGGCTCCTGGGGGAAAGGGCGGTTTCGGGTTCGTCCAGAAGATAGAGGCCTTTGATCCGGTAGCGTGCCCTGAACAGGCTCATAAGGGACTGGCCATGGGACTGGGTGATAAGGGATTTACCCCCGAAATACTCGAGCGTCCCAGGATCTACGGCCGCCCATTCATCCAAATACTGCGCAAAATCCTTAAAGGTTTCGGACCCGAAGAACGATCCCGGCACCTTTCCATTGAACCATTCTACGCCGATATACCTGTAAAGGGCCTCCTCATAGGGATTTATCTCCACGCGCGGTCGCTGCTCGTGCTGCCAGATGTGGATGCCGCACTGAATGCAGAGGGCCCTCAGGAGCGTTGATTTCCCGGTGCCGTTTTCTCCCACAAAAAACGTTACCGGTGTGTGAAACGGGATGCCCCTGGTTTGACGCAGGACGTCCAGATTAAAGGGATAATACTCATTTGTCGGGTATTTTTCATATAAAAGCGTTACTTTTTTGAGGTGCATCAGCGGTCTCCGAAACGGGTTGATTGTCCTGCACACACTATAGGAGATCCCTTTCCCTGTGTCAACCGGCGGAAACCCGCCGGGATTTTAATGATGCCACGTTCGCGCATCGGTAGTGGGTCAGTTTGAAAATCTTGCCCCTTGAAATCCTTGAGCGCCTATGATATAGTATTTCTCATGGTTGAGAAAAAGACAAAAGATAAAAAGAAGAGAGACTTCAACGAGCTGGCCTTTGACATAGTTCAACAGGTCACCGATGAAGACCGTTCAAAAGATCCTTCCGAAGAATCCTCAGGTAAGAATCCCCATGCCGTTGCTTTAGGCCGTTTAGGTGGCCTAAAAGGCGGTCCTGCCAGGGCAAAAAAACTCTCCAAGAAAAAAAGAAGTGATATAGCCCAAAAGGCTGCTACAGCAAGATGGCGTAAAAAATAAGCTCCAATTTCATCTATTAGCCAAAAATTATTATAGATTCATCTTATCGAAATCATATCATAAACGATTATACCTCTATCATTGCACCCATTCGATAGACATCAGACAGCAACAAACCTATTGACAAATAACATGCATGAGCATATATTCGTTGTGAATTGATCTTTTCCATTGTCTACGTTGGTGGAGCGATGATTGCCAATTAACTATCTAAAGGAGGTTGGCGTATGGATACGCAACTGACCGAACTGCGTGACAAGCTACAATATGAACGGCAACAACTCGTAGAAAGGTTAAATGAAATAGACACTCAATTAGCATCTGTCGAAACCGTAATCGGTTTGTTGAAACAAAAAACAAGCCCAGTAGATAAGTCGCAACTATGCTTCTTGAACATAGCCCCCGTCTCAGAGAAACTTCGTGGCTTAACATTCAGAGATGCGGTCAATGCAATTTTGAAAGAAAATCCACCAAAGTGGTGGAAACCAAAAGATCTCTTTGATACTCTCCTGAAAGAAGGGTTCGAGACAAACTCCAAGAATTTTAGTAATGTTGCCCGAAATATGTTAATGCAGATGCGGAAAAGAGGGGAAGTTGATGTAACAAAAACAGATCGTGGATATATGTATAGATATAAAGAAAAAGGCTCTGTCCCCCATATGGATGAGACAGAGCCTAATAATGAAACCGGAGAGTTGGGCGAGGGGCTAATGCCACCCAGCTTATAACTGGGCAAGGATGTGCGCGCATCCTTCGAGGGTTCAAATCCCTCACTCTCCGCCACAAATGATAGCCGGTATAGTTTAAATGAAAAACAATATGGCTTGCCACCCTATTGATGCGGGTTCGAGTCCCGCTACCGGCTCCATTTGGTTTAGAATATAATATTTTCTTTATCTTTTGTCAATTGTTATTTTTTTTATTTGACAGGCGCATTTTTTTCTTGACAACCCTTGAGCGGTCAAGCATAATGGTCATTATCAATCGCAAGGGGATAAGACCATGAACAGATTAAGCACCGAGAAAAGAACGCAAATTATCAGTTGCCTTGTTGAGGGGATGAGTATCCGTTCAACGGTCAGAATTACAGGTGCCTCTAAAAACACAGTAACAAAACTCCTTGTAGATGTTGGGAGGGCTTGTGCTGATTACCAGGACAAACATTTAAGAAATCTCAATTGCAAGCGATTGCAATGTGACGAGATTTGGTCTTTTTGTTACGCAAAGCAAAAAAATGTACCTGATGATCTTAGGGGTCAATTTGGGTATGGAGATGTATGGACCTGGACGGCCATCGATGCAAAAACTAAACTTGTCCCTTCTTGGATGGTTGGAGATCGAAGTGCCGAAACTGCAAAAACCTTTATGGACGATTTGGCGTCTCGTTTAAACAATCGGGTTCAGCTTACCACTGATGGACATAGCGTGTATCTTGAAGCTGTTGAGGATTCTTTTGGATCTGAAATTGATTATGCCATGTTGATCAAAATATACGGATCAAATCCGGAAGGGGAAAAAAGATATAGCCCCGCAAAAATAAAGGAGGTCAAGACTAAAATCATTTCAGGCCATCCAAAAAGAAAACATATCTCAACAAGCTATGTGGAAAGACAAAACTTAACAATGAGAATGTGTATGAGGCGTTTCACTCGCTTAACGAACGCATTCAGCAAAAAAGTTGAAAACCATGCCCATGCTATTGCCCTTCATTTTATGTATTACAACTTTTGTAGGATTCATAAAACCTTGAGGGTGACCCCTGCTATGGAAGCCAAAGTCACTGATCGGCTATGGGATGTTGAGGATATTGTTGGGTTGTTAAGCTAAAATATTATAACCACAATTTTACATCGCCAGACCGTCTATTTCCTGGCTTAGTAAAAATTTGGCTTGGCTTGTAAATTTTAGCTATAAATGGTCGGGTATGATTATTTATGAACTTTTCTATTTTGTGAAATGTTACTATAAAATTTTCAGCAAGCTCCAAATTGGTGGTATGTCCCATCAATAAGAATAATCCAACGTTTGACGATATAACAGCTTCTTTTTCCTTTGGATTATATCTTATTCTTCTGTCATGGCTTAGACAATACCACCCTTTTGTTCCAGCTTCTAAAAGCCATTCTTCATCGGTAACATTGTCTTTAAAGCAGTCAGCATGCCTTATTACGTCAATACCATTTTCCTTGAGTCTTCGTGGAAATATTTTGCCTAAATCCCGATCAGTAAAAAAGGTGGTTTTCAAGCAGCTTTCTCGTAAATAATAGCGTCTTTAATATCTTGAGGATCTAAATCATAATCATCTGCAACATCTTCCATCAATTCGCCAGCGTCAATTCTATTAGCAATAACCAAAGTCGAAATATTTTTTTTCGCTATTACTGGTTTTCCGAATGAAATAGCTGGATCGATGACAATACTCTTCTTGCCTTTTGTGGAGTCTGATAGTAAAAATGGATAAAAGCGAAACGGTAAATTAAAAGAATCATATTCCACTCTTTCAAGATGAGCTTCCAAAATTTCTTTCATTGCGTATTGCCCTGACCTGCTCAAATTTATTAGTTCTCCATACCTATCAAGGAATAATTCCTTTGCCCCCGTTTTTAGATGTGAGCTCAACAGGAGGTTCTCAATGTCAAATTTTTGTTGAGCAGTTTCCAACGCTATTCTTACGTTTTTCATTGAGACATGATGTATTGTTCTTAGGGCCTTTAAAATGTGTGATTCTATGAGTTGATTAAATGAAATAAAAGGAGCCTTGTCTTTCTGTTGAGAGATTAATGGCTGCGAAAAAGAAAGCGTATCTTGATATGTATACGTTCGCCCTTTAATCCAAGATCTTAAAGTACTTACAGGCAAATGAATATATTTCGACGCCTCAGTTAATGCATATGCTGGGATTACTCTGGGATCATTCCCGCCATAGATCACATTTTGTATAGTGTTTCCTCTCATAGTTTCCTTTTTTCTCATTAGGGTTTCAGGCGTTATTTTACATAAAAATTAAATTCTTGAAAGATAATTTTCTATAACATTGTATTTACAGTATAACTTACAGTTTTCAAATGTCAAGTTCAAACTGACCCACTACCCGCGCATCTCCCTGCTTGACTTTATGGCATGGAGCGACTACGCTTTTGCGCGTTGCTGGATGCCGGATGCTCGATACTGGATGCCTGGGTGATGCCTTGAGGCTTGGGGCTCCTGCATGAAGAGGCATTGTATCATCATGAGTCCCAGGTTTTCTGCCATGAAAAACAAAAAAAATTCTCCATCCTTCATCTGAGGGTTTAACCTTCCGTCATACCGGCAGGGTTTTGGCTGGAACGACGGGACAGCACACAGTGATACAGGGAAAAGGGATAGTATATGACACAAGAAGAGATCTTTCTGGGAAACGGGGCCATTGCATTAGGTCTCGTAGAAGCGGGCTGTCAGGTGGTCACCTCCTATCCGGGCACTCCCAGCTCCGAGATCCTGCCAGAGGTGGTTCGGCTCATCAAGTCAGAAAAGCTCAATACCTACGTGGAATGGTCGACCAACGAAAAGGTGGCCCTGGACAATGCATTTGCCTCGGCCGTTGCGGGAAAACGAGCGGCCTGCTGCATGAAGCAGGTGGGTCTCAATGTCGCTGCCGATTCCCTCATGAGCGCCGCATATCTGGGGACGAAGGGGGGGCTTGTGATCATTTCCTGTGATGATCCGGGGCCCCACTCCTCACAGACCGAGCAGGATACCCGCCTGATGGCTCGTTTTGCCAAGGTACCGGTCCTGGATCCTTCAGACCCTGAAGAGGCTCGGCAGATGGCCGGCTTCGCCCTTGCCCTGTCCGAAGAATTCAGGATCCCCGTCATCTTAAGACCCGCCATTCGGGTGTGCCATGCGCGGCAGGGACTGATTCGAGGAGAGATCCCGCACAATGGCCGGAAGGCATCCTTTGAAAAAGACCCGGGCCGCTGGGCCGCGACCCCCCGATTCCGTTTCATTCTCCACGGGGAACTGAACCGGAAATTGAAAGAGATCGGTCAGCGATTTGATACGCTTGCCCCATACAATTTTCACAACCTGAGACAAGGAGAGAAATATTCCCTGGGGATCCTGGCCGCAGGGGTCCCTTACGCCGTGGTAAAGGATATCCTGTCGGATGAAGGCCGGGACGACATCCCGGTCCTGAAACTCTGTGCCCCCTATCCCTTTCCCGAAAGACTGGCCGCTGAGTTCATGGCGGCCTGCGACAAGGTGCTCGTCATCGAAGAAACAGATACGGTGATCGAGTACTTCCTGAGAGACCGCGAAAAGGTTCTGGGTCGGCTTTCCGGGCACGTTCCGTCTGAAGGGGAGCTGGTGCCCGAGGTGGTGTACGGCGTCATCGACCGGGCCCTTCGATCCCTTGCCCTGGAGGGTTTCAAGAGCAGCGGCGATGGAGGGGCCGCCGAACTGGTCAAGGACCTCCATCTGCCCATACGCAAACCCACCCTCTGCCCCGGATGCCCCCACCGGGCCTCATTTTTCGCCATCCGCAAGGCCCGGCCCAAGGCCATATTCACCTCTGACATCGGTTGCTATACCCTGGGCCTCAACCTCGGGGGCGTCGACACCTGTCTCGATATGGGCGCGGGCATCACCATGGCCTCCGGGTTCTATCATGCCTTTGCCCAGGACGGAATCAACCAGCCGATCGTGGCCACCATCGGGGATTCCACCTTTTACCATTCCGGCACCGCAGGTCTCCTGAACGCGGTCTACAACGGCGCCCGTTTCATCCTGGTGATCCTCGACAATCAGACCACGGCCATGACCGGGATGCAGCCGACCCCCGGTCTGGGGATTCGGGCCGACGGCAGCCGGGGCAAGACGATCCCCCTGGAAAAGGTGGTGGCCGGCTGCGGGGTGGACTTCATCGAGGTGATCGACCCCTACGACGTGAAGGGGATGACCGGATTGATGAAGAAGGCCGCAGAATATGTCAATACACCGGACGGGGGGATCGCCGTGGTTATCGCACGCCATCCCTGCGTGATTGCCTACCGCCAGGAGGCCATCCCAATCCGGGTGAAGGTCACGGTCACGGACGATTGCACGGATTGCAACTTCTGCCTGGACCGGTTTGAATGTCCGGCCCTCTACAAAGACGAGGCCATAGGGCATACTGCCGTCAACCAGGCACTCTGCGCCCAGTGCGGGGTATGCATCGACATCTGCCCCAAAGGGGCCATTGTGGCGGCATAGGGAAAGGAAAGAGACCGACGCGGATAACCCAAAACCGAAACATGTATCGCGTAAACACGCCAAGATGCCAGAAGCAAGAATCTCCTTTTTTTTCGTGACAGAAACCCAGCGAATAAGGCACTAAAGACCATGGAAAATGTGAACTTTGTATTGAGCGGTCTGGGGGGTCAGGGTATCCTCTTCATGACCAAGCTGCTGGCCCAGACGGCCGTCAGCAAAGGTCTCAGGATCATGGCGGCCGAGACCCACGGAATGGCCCAGAGAGGCGGATCGGTCGTCTCTCATCTCAGGATCGGAGACGTGGCAGGGAGCCTGGTGAGGGCCGGATCGGCTCATGTTCTCCTTGCCCTGGAAGAAAACGAGGCCTATCGCAGCCTCCCCTTCCTCGCCCGGGGCGGGCGCATGTATGTCAACGCCCCACCCAGTGCCGTGGTGCGGGAAGAGGTTCGGCCCTACATGGCCGGGATGGAGATGTCGTGCCGTTTTTTCCCTGCCTCGGAGACCGCCAGGGAGTCGGGGGCGCCCATGGCCTCCAATCTGGCCCTCCTCGGTTTTTTTGCGGCCTTTCAGAATGGACCGGTCCCCGGAGACGAACTGAGGCAAACCATCAAGCAGGTCAGTCCGGACCGGTTCAGAGAAATCAACCTGAAGGTCTTTGACCTTGGGCTCCAGAAGGGATCTGTAGGAGCCGCATAGGGAGAGATGAGCGCGTGTGGAGAGAGGGTCGCGGGGATTGTCCTTGCCGCAGGCAGGTCTTCCCGCATGGGGGGGATCAAGCAGCTCCTGCCCGTCGGGAAAGAAACGCTTATTGAGCGGGTCCTGGGCCCGATCCTGTCGTCTCGACTGGACAAGATAATCCTGGTCCTGGGGCATCGGGCCATGGAGATCCAGGCCGTCATTGCCCGCCGCTTCGTCGATCCCAGACTGTGCATCGTCGAAAACCGCCGATACCGGGAGGGGATCAGTTCCTCCATTGCGGCCGGCATCAGCGAGGTGGAAGGCGCGTATGGCCACGCCATGATCTTTTTGGCCGACATGCCGTGCATCCCGTCGAATCTCATCGATCGCCTCCTGGAAAGGCATCTGAGCTCCGGAATGTCCATAGGGGCCGTTCAGGTCGATGGGAGACCGGCTCACCCGGTGATTTTCACGCGGGAGGTATATCCGGACCTGAAGCGTCTCAGAGGCGATGTGGGCGCCAGATCCCTGTTCCCCAAATATGCCGAATCGATCTGTCTGTTCCAACCGGAAGGAGCGTATGACAGCATCGATATCGATACCCCGGAGGACTATGCCGGATTTGAAAGGACGAACGTCGAACACCGAACATCCAACGTCCAACATCGAATCGACCCGTAACCAATACCGGGTACCCAAAAGACAAACGTCCAACACCGAATGATCCGGCAGCGAATAACGAGCAACCAATAACGAGTAACAAGTAAACGGAGAGAAATATGGCGAATGTCGTAGTGGTCGGGACCCAGTGGGGAGATGAGGGCAAGGGAAAGGTGGTGGACCTCCTGACCGCCCGGTCGGATCTGGTGGTAAGATTTCAGGGCGGCAACAATGCCGGCCACACCCTTGTGGTGGAGGGTAAGCAGTTCATTTTTCATATTATCCCCTCCGGTATCCTTTACGAAGACAAGAAGTGCCTCATAGGGAACGGGCTCGTGGTGGACCCCGAGGTTCTCCTGGAGGAGATGGACAATTTGAAAGAGGCCGGGATATCCGTTGGCCCGGAAAGGCTGTCGCTCAGCGAGAAGGCCCATATCATCATGCCCTATCACAAGGCCATTGATCTGGCCAGGGAGACGGCCAAGGGAAAGGCAAAGCTCGGGACCACCGGTCGCGGCATCGGCCCCTGCTACGAAGACAAGGCGGCCAGGATTGGCGTGAGGGCCGTGGACCTCCTGGACCCCGGGCTCCTGGAGGAAAAGGTCCGGGATAACCTGAAGGAAAAGAACTTCCTCCTTAAACAATTTTTCGGCGCTGAGCCGTTGGAGATCGGGGCCATCGTAGACAGCTATCTGGCCATGGGGAAAAGGTTGGCCCCCTTTATCACAGACGTCTCCCTGGAGTTGGATCGCGCCGTCACAGCGGGAAAGCAGATCCTGTTCGAGGGTGCACAGGGGATACATCTGGACCTGGATCACGGCACCTACCCGTTTGTGACCTCTTCCAACCCCGCGGCAGGGGCCGCCTGCGCCGGGTCCGGGATTGGACCCAAACAGCTTCACCATGTGGTGGGGATTGTCAAGGCCTATACCACACGGGTGGGGGCCGGACCGTTTGTCACGGAACTGACCGATGAGACAGGGGACATTATACAGGCGCGAGGCAAGGAATTCGGCGCCACCACCGGGAGACGCCGGCGTTGCGGGTGGCTCGACCTGGTGGTGGTGCGGGACTCGGTGCGTCTCAGCGGTCTGGACAGCCTGGCCATTACCAAACTGGATGTCCTTACCGGGCTCGAACGGCTCAAGGTCTGTGTGGGATATGAAATCCAAGGGGAAAAGGTGGGGCAACGCCCGGCAAGCCTCAAGAGGATGGCCGCCTGCATGCCGATCTATAAGGAGATGCCCGGATGGGATGAGGATATCTCTGCGGCCAGGGACCTCAGTCAGTTGCCCGTCGCAGCCAGGGCCTATGTCCGGACCATCGAGGAGGTCACCGGCGTGCCCGTCTCCATTGTATCCGTGGGGGCCGGCCGGGAGGACACCATTGTAATCAAATATCCGGGGATGTAGGGACTCAGGAATTGACGGATTCAGGGATTGCGGGAACCGTGGCGCGTTTTACGACCGGGCGCGCATGAACCACAACCCCAGCGAACTCAATGAACCCAAGCAACCCCAACCTGGGAGGACAGCCATATGGCGGATGCAGAAGGACTTCTCGACGCAAGAGAGGTAAGTGAGATGCCGTCTGGGACGGAAGGCGCAAAAAAGACATGGATCAAAGGGTCCGATCACCTGGGCTGGGGCATGAAAAATCGACTCTCCCGTTTGATCAAGCCGGACGGCCACTGTCAGTTTCTCCCCATCGACCACGGCTATTTCCAGGGTCCCACCCGGTGCCTTGAGAGACCCGCAGAGACCATTCGGGACCTGATCCCCTATGCGGACGGCCTGTTCGTGACGCGCGGGGTCCTCAGGGCCGCCATCGATCCCCAAATCGACACCCCTATTATATTGAGGGTGTCCGGCGGGACCAGCGTGGTGGGCAAGGACCTGGCCGATGAAATTATTACCACGTCCGTTGAAGAGATGCTCCGTTTGAACGTGGCCGCAGTGGGTGTTTCCGTCTTTGTGGGGAGCGATTATGAACGGGAAACCCTGGAAAACCTCAGCATGCTGGTGGACGATTGCGAGGAGTACGGCATTCCGGTCATGGCCGTGACCGCTGTGGGAAAGGAACTGGAAAAAAGGACCGCCCGCTATCTGGCCCTTTCCTGCCGCATCGCCGCCGAACTCGGGGCAAAGATCGTCAAGACCTATTACTGTGACCAAGGCTTTGAAAAGGTGACGAACGGGTGCCCGGTCCCGGTGGTCATCGCCGGCGGCCCCAAGTGCGAGACCGAGCTGGAGGTCTTTGAGTTTGTCCATGACGGGATGCAAAAGGGGGCCATCGGGGTCAACCTGGGAAGGAATGTCTGGCAGAGCCCCCACCCAAAGGCCGTCATGCAGGCCCTCAACGGCGTCATCCATGACGGCCTTACCCCCAGGCAGGCCCTCGATCTGTTTGAAACAGTGCGGGGAGGGTAGCCACCGCGTCCTGAACGCGGAACGCGGAGTTCGGAACGCGGAAGAGACGGCAGCAACGGGAACCAGAGGTCGGAGATCGGAAGGCAGAGGTCAGATAAGACCCAATAAATCCAAGCGACCCCAAGAACCAGCAACGAGTATCCACTATCGAGTATCCAGCAAGTACCATGCGCGTTTTAATGTACTACAGCAATAAGGATGTCCGGCTCCAGGAGATGCCCGTGCCCCCAATCGGTCCGGGCGAACTCCTCATGAAGGTCGTGGCCAGCGGGGTCTGCGGCAGCGATGTCATGGAGTGGTATCGCCGCGACAAGGTTCCCCTCGTCCTGGGGCATGAGGTGGCCGGAGAAGTGGTGGCAGTGGGAGAAGGGGTGGAGAAATTTAAGCCCGGGGACCGGGTGGCGGCCACGCACCATGTCCCCTGCAACACCTGTCACTACTGTCTGAGCGATCACCATACGGTCTGTGAAACCCTGCTCAGAGGGACCCATTTCGAGCCCGGCGGGTTCGCTGAATTCCTGAGAGCCCCGGCCATCAATGTGGACCGGGGCGTCTTTCATATCCCCGATGGGGTCACCTACGAAGAGGCCTCCTTCATGGAGCCCCTGGCCTGCGTCCTGAGGGGCCAGAAAAATGCCCGGTTGAGGCCGGGGCAGACGGTGCTCGTACTGGGAAGCGGGATCTCCGGCCTTCTCCATATCGGGGCGGCCCGCGCCCTCGGGGCAGGCCTGGTGGCAGCGGCCGACTCCATCCCCTTCAGGTTGAACAAGGCCCGAGACATGGGGGCGGACCTGGTCCTTCACCGGGATGACGACATTCCGGAGCAGCTTCGCCGGGCCAATGAAGGCCGCCTGGCCGACCTGGTGATCATCTGTTTTGACGGGTTTATTCCGCTGGCCCTCAAGGCCGTGGACAAGGGTGGCACGGTCCTCTTCTTTGCCGGGGCCCCGGAGGGTGCCACCCTTCCGGCTGCCATCAACGACCTCTTCTGGCGGACCGAGATCACCCTGACCAGCACCTATGCGGGGGCCCCCGCGGACTGCACGACGGCTCTGAAGCTGATACGGGAGAAGGCCATTCCCGTCCTCAAGACCGTGACCCACCGGCTCCCCATGGCCGAGGGGCCCCTCGGGTTTCAAATGGTCTCGGCGCCCATCGAGCATGACTGCATCAAGGTCGTCATTGAACCGCAGCGTTAGCCCTGAGACGCCATGACCATACATCTCCTTACACGACCCTCCATGACACTTCAGGTGTCCGGTTTTTCAAGCAACCATCGACCCTCTTCCATCCAATGAGGCTGTTATGACGCCCAATCAGATTACACTGGATCACGGAGCCGGGGGCCAGGCCTCACATGAACTGGTCCATGACCTGTTTTTAAAGCGGCTGAACAATAAATTCCTGCGGCAGATGGACGACAGCGCCGTGGTGGACCTGACCGGGGGCCGGTTTGCCGTGACCACAGATTCGTATGTGGTGGATCCCATCTTCTTTCCCGGAGGAAATATCGGGAGCCTGGCCGTGCATGGGACGATCAACGACCTTTGCATGCAGGGGGCCGTCCCCCTCTATCTGACCCTTGGCCTGATCTTGGAGGAAGGACTTCCCATGGAAGATCTCATCAGGATCATGGATTCCGTGTCCGAGGCCGCACAAGAGGCCGGGGTGAAGGTGGTGGCGGGCGACACCAAGGTGGTGCCCAAGGGAAAGATGGACAAGGTGTTCATCAACACCGCCGGGATCGGATCCATACCCGAGGGCGTCGAGGTGGGGAGCCACAATGGCCGGCCCGGCGATCTCGTCCTCATCAACGGCGACATCGGGGATCACGGCATTGCCGTCCTCTCCAGTCGGGAAGGGCTTGATTTTCAGACCGGTTTAAAGAGCGACAGCGCGCCCCTGAACGGCCTGGTCTCCGCTGTCCTGGCAGCCGGTTCGCGGGTTCATGTTCTGAGAGATCCGACCCGGGGAGGGGTCGCCACGGCCCTCAATGAGATTGCAGGCCAGTCCAAGGTGGGGATCCATCTCTTTGAAGAGGCCCTTCCCATATCGAAACCCGTCATGGCCGCCTCCGAGCTCCTGGGTCTCGACCCGCTCTATCTGGCCAATGAGGGCAAATGCCTGATCGCCGTTGATCCCAAAGCTGCCGACGCCGTGTTGAAGGTCATGAGAAGACACCGCTACGGCAGAAAGGCCGAAATCATCGGCCAGGTCACGGAACAGAACCCGGGACGGGTCCTCCTCAAGACCCGCGTGGGCGGCACCCGCATCCTCTCCATGCTCACCGGAGACCAGTTGCCCAGGATTTGTTGAGGCGTTAGGCGCAAGGTGCAAGGCATTCGGTGCAAGGAGCAGGGAGCAGGGGGCAACGAGTATCCAGAAGCGAGCCCCCAGCATTCTTAATCCCTCAATTCCTCAATCCTTCTTGTCCACCAGGGCCTTGAGTTTGACAAAGGGGTTGTGGGTGAATCCCGGACCTTCTTCGTCGCCGACCTGGATCCCTTTACTCTCCAGATAATCGAGATGCCGACGGTGTTCATTCTCGTGGCAGTAGATGCAGAGGTTTTCCCAGTTGCTCCCGTCCGAGGGGTTGTTTTCGTGATCGCCGTCCTTGTGATGGACCGTCAGTTCATGGACGTTTCGATGGGTAAACTCCCGGCCGCACCGGGCGCACACCCAGGGGTGGATCTTCAGTGACTGCTCCCGGTAGCTCTTCTCCCGCTCTGCCTGGGCCTGTCGGGCCCGTGCAACCACGTCCTCGGCATTTTTCGGCGTATTTGTACCCCGCTGCGGCCTGCGCGGCCCAAAACTACTGCGTGTCATGATGCCTACGAACCTCCCCATGTTTCCAGCAAGAGGACCTCAAATTCCATTCCAAAACCACTCACCCTCGATCCTTTCAACCTCCATCCCATTTCTATCATATTCAGGATACCACCCACCAGCATTTTCCCTCTGTCAGGCTCAGAATAGGTTTCGGCCCTTGGGTGAGGGCGCATAACGGCCTTGGTGGGAGAATCCCGGTCTGGGACGCAAAGGGCCACACATATCTCAATCAAAATTATGAAAGAACAACGCCCTTGAGTCAGGGCATCTGGGAAACTGCCGCAAAACGGTGTGGTTCAACTGATGGTAAGGCGCATCTCCTTTACATCCACTTCGAGGCCCATCTCTTCACACCATCGCTTGATTTCTCTCTTTTTCTCGGAGCTTTCCATCTTAAAAGAGATGATGATCTCCTGAATCTTCTGATCAGCGATGACCCTTTCCAGGTCGCTGCCCCCCCCGAGCACCGGGTAGCCGCGGATTCTTGTCCGCTGTATTCGCGGATTGTCGTCCAAAAAACCGGCCACGGTCAGGCCCAGATCCCGGTTGGTCTCGATCTCCCTAAGGACCATCTGCCCCCCGAGTCCGGCCCCATAGACCAGTACGCGCCGACCCTCCCTGTTGGCGCCACGGACCCCCTCGTCCAAGAGGCGGAAAGAGAGCCTTGAAAGGGATACCATGATGAGCATCAGGCCCCAGTAGATGACAAACACGGCGCGGGAAAAACTGTAAAAACGATAGATAAAGAGGAGGATCAGGATAGGCAGAACCGTTCCGGCCGTAATCGCCTTTCCATAGGAGATCAGATCCCGGACGCTCGTGTTCTCCCACACGCCCCGGTAGATGCCGAACAGATAAAAAAAGAGGATTTGACAGGCAATGACGATCGGCAGGGAGTGGAGAAAGAAATCGAAGTTGGGGCCGATGACCCCCTCAAAGCGGAGCAGATAGGCCGTGTAGTAGGCTACGGTGATAAGGACCAGATCCAGCAGGACCTCAAAAATCCGTCGTCTGAACGTGATGTCGATCAGGATGGGGGTCACCCGCCCTGAGACCTCTCCGGACAGGATCGACTTCTCCGAATAAACCTTGACCCGTGCCAGATAGATCCAGAAAAAGACGATGAAAAGGAGGTAGATGGCAATGAGAACCAGACTGGTGCCGACGTCAAGACGGTTGATGGCGAGGGCCATCAGACCGGATACCGCGGAAAATGCGTAAAGGACCAGAACGGCCTTTTTTTCGGAAAAACCGATGGCCACCAGGCGGTGGGACGAATGATCCCGCCCGCCCTGGGAAATGGGCCGTCGAAACAGCTTGCGCATCAGGCTTACAAACCCGGTATCCAGGATCGGAATAAACAGGATCAAGACCGGGATGGCGATGACCGAAAGGAGATGAAGGAAACCCCTCTCTCCGACCTGGGGTGGGGTCCCGGCAACCGTCAGACAGGCCAGGACAAACCCCACAAAGAGGCTCCCGGCGTCCCCCATGAATATGGAGGCTGGATTGAAGTTGTAGACCAAAAATCCTGAAACAGCCCCGAGATAAGCACTGAGGGCCAGGAGGGCAGGCGCCGAAACCTGACCGGAGACCGGCTCCAGATAGACCCAGAGGAAGAGGAACCCCCCGGCGATCAGGGCAATTCCAGATGCAAGCCCGTCCATGTTGTCGAGCAGGTTAAAGGCATTGGTGATCCCCACAATCCAGAGAATGGACAGGAACAGATTGAGGGTCTTCGAATCGGTCCAGCCGAGGCGGTAGCCGAAAAATATGAGGATGGCGGTAATAATGACCTGACCGGCCAGCTTGTGCTGCGGGTCCATATTGAAGACGTCGTCGATGAGGCCCAGGACAAATATGCCCACTGAGCAGAGGATCATGACCAGGTAGGGTTGGCCGAATACGGACCAGTCCGTCAGGCAGGCGGCCAGGGCCCAGACAATGATCATAGCGGTAAAGATGCTCACGCCGCCTAAGAGGGCGGTCTCTTTCCGGTGCCACCGGTTATCCTTCGGCACAGCCACCTGGCCCCATTGAATGGCAAGTTTTCTCGCAAGGGGCGTCAGGATAAGCGACAAGACACAACTGAACCCGAAAATGGACAGATAGAAATAAAGCGGCATCTTCAAAAACATAGGGAAATTGCCTAGACCGGTGTCCATGCCCGCGCTACGACCTCGACCTCAAAAAATGGATGGGACGCTCATCAACGGCGCGTCGCAGGACATATATAATGGTAATCAAAAGAAAAAGGTTGGGGACCCATACGCCTATGGCCGGGGGGATGGAACCGCTGGAAGCGATGCTCCGCACAACCATCAGGCAGATATAGTAGATGGCAAAGATGGCAAGACTCACCCCGATTCCTGCAGTTCGCCCCCGGGCCCGCATCTGGGCGCCGAGCGGAACCCCAATGATCCCCATAAAGAGGACCGCCATGGGTATGGAGAACTTCTCGAGAAGTTCCCTCATCATCCTGCTTCGTTGAACATCTCCTTTTGGGACCGTTTGTATCTCCCGGATCAGATCCCCCATGGACAACTCGTGGGGCGCCTTCTGCCGCGACTCAAGGCTCTTCATAACATCTTTCAGCCCAATGGTTAAGCCATATGTGTTGAATTTGATCGTCCGGGCGGTGTCTAGGTTTTTTTCAACCGCGAATATGGTGCCCCTGGCAAAATAAATGGTGATAATCCGTTGGTCGGGCTGCACAATCATCCGGCCCTCCTCGGCCACAATGGTATTGGTCACTTCCTCATCGCGTCTGTCCACGACAAAGATGTCTTTCAATGCCCTTTCCTGCCTGGAAAAACTGTTTACATAGAAAACCAGATTGTCAAAGGGCTCACAGAAGACACGTTCCTTGATCCCCAGGTCCGCCCGTGACTCGGCAATCTTGAACAGAAGGTCCTTGAATGACCGGTTGCCCCACGGCGCCGCAAAGACGCTGATGGCGAGCCCCATAAAAAACACCAAAAAGGAGAAAACCGCCACAGGGGCGAGCATCTGGTAGAGGCTGATCCCGGATGATTTCAGGGCGATAATCTCGCTGTCGGCCGATAGGCGCAGGAAAGCCACCACAACCGACATGAGGGTCACCGCCGGAAGGGCGAAGGTCAGGATGTCAGGGAGAAGGAAGAGCACCATCCCGACCACCTGGGTAATCCCTACGCCCCGGGTGACGATCAGTTCGGTAATGGAGAGCATTCGTGCCGCAACCATGATGAAGATAAAGACCAGCAGGCTCGCCAGGAAGGTGGGCCATATCTCATTGATGATATAGCGGTAAAGCGTCATCGCAAAAAGTGCCTAAGCATAAACATCTTCTTCCACACAAACACAGCTTCATGGTGAGCATCACAACAATGCCGCGAATTGCCTCGTTCCCATGCGCCCGCAGGGGCAGTACGCCTCACCTTCGCACCTTCATCGATTCTTTCCAATAAAAGAGGCGTCCCTTGTTCGCGCCCTTGTTTCCAAGCCTATACGATAGCTCCTAAAAAGTAAACTCCCCGAATTTTCAACATGAAAACTCACACTCTCACTCGCGCCTCACGCCTCACGCCTCACGCCTTGCGCCTCCCCCATGCCTTGCGCCCTGTGCTCTACGCCTCACACGACACCCCAGCCCAATGCACGATACAACCACCAGGAGAGGGTCAACCAGATAGTCCCACAGGTTCGTGGATTCAAGCAGACGGAGGTTAAAGGCCAGGATGGCGGCCATCAAAATGACGGCGAATCGGTTCTTTATTGCCAGCAGGACCATCGTGAAAGAAAACATGAGCACGAACAGCCACGAAAATCCCCAGCCGGCTGCATAGGGATCCAACCGGGTCAGACCCAGGGCCATGGGGTAGAGTGCCGCCCCTGCGGTGATGGCGAAAATCCAGCATATTAGAAGGGCCTTTTCATCCAGCAGCCTGATACCAAAAGAAACCCTGACCACCCTGAAGAAGAGTATCGCCGTCAGGGGGATGCTAAAATTGGCATTGAAACTGATCAGCCATCGGGCCAACGGCAATCCATCCACCGGAAACAGCACGACCCCGGCGCCGATGAGACCGAATACCAGGGTCGGACCCCAGCCCCGCAGGTTTCTGCCCGAGAGTGCCGCGAGGCTTTGCAACAGTGCCGTTGCCAGGAGAAACGGAAACACGAATGAAAAGACATAGGTCGTCACGGCATCGTCCCTTTTATTTGTGCCTCGATCCACGCCTCATTAAAGATGACATGCTTTATCCGTTTTCTATCCCAGGTATAGACCAGATGGATGTGGCCATCCTGCGTGCGGATCATGTATGGATAGGAAAATTCTCTACCGGTCGCGCTTTCGAGGATCGCTATCCGCGTCCAGTGGACCCCGCGGTCATGGGAGACGGCAAGGCTCAGGGTTTCCCGGTTGACGGGGCTGTCATTGAATGCCAGGAGGATAAGCTGATCCGAGAGAAGCAGAGCGTCCAGACCGGCATCGGGGTTCGGCAGGCTGAGGGTCTCCGGTTCGGACCAGGTGGACCCGGCATCTGTTGTAACGGCCATGCCGATCGTTTTTTCATTGGAAAGAGACCTGTAAAAAGCGATTGCTTCGGAAGGACCAAAGGGCACGACGGACGGCTGCATAAACGACTGCCCCCCGGTCATCCGGCTTTTTTTAAAACGGATGTCCGGGTCCGTTAACCCAGTTTGAAGCCAGAGAATTTCCGGGAAATATCCAAGACATTCATGGTAGATCGGAACAGCAAACCCGCTGTCGCTCATGGGGAGAGGCCTGTTTCGGGCCAACTCACTGACGTTGAAAAAGGGGCTCAGAGTCAGCCGTCGGCTCTTGCCCCAGGTGGTCCCGCTGTCATCCGACCACGTCACGTTAAGGGAACTGCCGGACCACCCGCCCACTGCGATGGTCACATACACAAGCCATAACCGCTCTCCTGGACCGGAAAAGAGGACCGGGTTGCCCACCTTCTTAATATAACGGCACAGGTCCTTCGATGCGGACATCCTGTCCACAACCTTCTTCGGTCTCGACCAAGAGGCGGCATCTCCGGGACCTTTTGCCGAGAAAAAGATCGAGACGTCCCGTGCCCCTTCCCGGGTTCCCCCGTACCACGCTGCCGCCAGCCTCCCCTGGGAAAGTTCGCAGATGGATGCCACATGGACGATGCCTTCTCCGGAATCAGGACTGATGAACTCCTTGTGGATAAGGGGCGCGTCAGGGGTGATTGAGGCCGGCACCGGGTCGGCAACAAATCTGCCGCTATCCCGGATGTCTGTGGAAACCCACTGATATGCGGGCCAGGCATAAAGGCCGATGGTTGCCAAAAGAAGAATGATGACAAGTCGTCTATGCATGAGGGGTTCAAGGGTTCAGAGGTTCACAGTTCAGAGTCTCAGAGTTCAAGGGTCTGCTTCACATGCTGATAAGCATAACACGAGGCACCATACCTCAGGAGATGGCCATTGTCAATTCATTATTTCTATATCTTCTTGTTTTTATTGTCAAATCAAGTTTGATTCCGCATGCGATGTCACTGGCCTGAGTCTGTGGGCGACCATGTGCTGACAATCCGGATAGTCTTCCGGAACAGACTGATAACCCATGGGATTTTCCACCCGAGACGCGTGGTCCAGGGTCTTACCGGGTCATGTTTTTGGTTTTCAACCAAAAAGCGCTTGTCAATTATCTTACATTTTTGTATGCTTAGTTTTGAGGTCGAACTTCGGATATCCTCAGGGAGATGTCTTGATATACCCCGGCGCCGCGGCGATGACAAGGCGCTTTTTGATCGAGGAGGCTTGCATGCCCGGGTTTGAGATTTTTGGCGATGAAGAGAGAAAAGAGGTCCAGGATGTCCTGAATACGGGCGTCTTGTTCCGTTACGGGTTTGATCAGGCCCGCCAGGGACACTGGAAGGCCAGGCAATTTGAGGGGGCCTTTGCCCGGCGTCTGGACACCGCCTACTGCCACCTTTGCTCCAGCGGCACGGCCGCCCTTTCCATCGCCCTGGCCGCGTGCGGGGTGGGTGCGGGCCATGAGGTGATCGTCCCCCCCTTTACCTTTGTGGCCACCATCGAGGCGGTAATTCATGCGGGCGCGGTACCGGTATTTGCGGAAATCGACGACACCCTGTGCCTCGATCCGGATGGGATTGAAGCGGCGGTTACACCGCGCACCAGGGCCGTGGTGCCGGTCCACATGTGCGGTTCCATGGCAAGGATAGACGAGATCAAGGACGTCTGCGACCGGAAAGGCCTGATCCTTATAGAGGATGCCTGTCAATCGGTGGGGGCTCTATTCAAGGGGAAGGCGTTGGGTACATTCGGCAGGATGGGATGTTTTTCATTCGATCCGGTCAAGACCATCACCTGCGGCGAGGGCGGGGCGGTGGTAACCGCGGAAAAGGACCTTTATGCCGCAGCCGACGCCTTTGCGGACCATGGGCATGATCACCACGGCAATGACCGGGGACTTGAGGGCCATGCCATTATCGGGACCAATTTGCGCATCAGCGAGTTGAATGCGGCCGTGGGTCTCGCCCAGTTGAGAAAGCTGGATGCCATTTTAGAAAGGCAGCGATCGCACAAGAAGGCCCTCAAAGAGGCCATGTCTCGGTTCCCGGAGGTTACCTTCCGGAATATCCCCGATGAAAGGGGAGATTCGGCCACATTTCTCTCCTTTTTCCTGCCCGATGAGGTAAAGGCCAGGGAGGCGGCAAAGAGGCTGGGCGAGGCGGGCATTGACGGCTGTTTCTACTGGTACGACAATAATTGGCACTATTTTCGGCGATGGGACCATTTCAAAACCCTCGCCTCAACGGCAAGACTGGCGATTATGAATTATGACAATTGCCCGGATTACATGCAGGTAAAGCTACCGCAATCCGACGCCATCATGGGCCGTACCCTCTCCATGCAGATCAAGCTCTCGTGGACGGAAGATGAATTGAACCAGCGAATTGAGAAAATCAAGGGGTTATTCGCCGGGTAATCCAGGGTATTCGGTTCTTCAATTCCTGAATTCCCGAATTCCTTATTTCAGAGGCCATATGTTTCGAAACTTCAAAACCGTTCCCTATGTTGTATTCGGCAGGGGCGCATTCAATCAGCTCGACGCGATCCTTTTGGAAAAGCGGAAGCCCCGGGAAGGGTTCATGGTTTTCCTGGTGGATGATGTATTTGGCGACAAAGATCTAAAGAACCGGATACCGGCAAGGCCCGAGGACCTGACCCTATGGGTGAATGTCGATGACGAACCCAAAACGTCCTACGTGGATCAGCTTACATCGCGTGTCAGAGATTTTTCAGACCATCTGCCCGAAGGGGTCATCGGTATCGGGGGCGGGAGCACCATGGACCTGGCCAAGGCCGTATCCCTCATGCTCACCAATACCGGTTCCTCCGCCGATTACCAGGGATGGGACCTGATCCGACACCCTGCGGTTTATCACGTGGGCGTCCCGACCCTTGCAGGGACCGGGGCAGAGGCATCGCGCACCACAGTCCTCTGCGGCCCGGACAAGAAGCTGGGCATCAATTCCGATTACACCCCCTTTGATCAGATTGTCCTGGACCCGGAGCTGGTTTCCAATGCTCCTGCGGACCAGCGTTTCTACAGCGGGATGGATTGCTACATCCATTGCGTGGAATCCCTGACCGGTTCTTTTCTCAACGCCTTCAGCCGGTCCTACGGCGAAAAGGCTATGGACCTCTGCAGGGAGGTATTCCTGGAGGGGGGCCCCGAGAGCGACGACAAGCTCATGGTGGCATCCTATTTCGGGGGGATGAGCATTGCCTACTCCCAGGTGGGGATCTGTCATGCCCTCTCCTACGGGCTCTCCTTTGTCCTTGGCGTCCATCATGGGGTCGGAAACTGCCTCGTCTTCGATCAGCTCGATGAATACTATCCCGATGGGGTAGCGGAGTTTCATCGCATGATGAAGCGGCACCAGATCGAACTCCCGGTGCGGGAGTTGCCGGCAGTAAACGAACAGGAGATCGAAAAAATGGTGGACGTGGCCCTTATTCTCGAGCCCCTCTGGGAAAACGCCCTCGGGCCTGATTGGAAAAAGATCATGACGCGGCAAAAGATAAGAGATCTGTATGCGAGAATCCTCTCAAGAGCCGTTTGAGGCCAGCGGTTAAAAGCTCGAAGCTGAAAGCTGAAAGGTGGGGATTTCGAAATCCCTCTATCCCTGAATTCCTAAATCCATGGGTAAGCATGAAACAAAAACCCGATGAAATTGTCTGCCTGTATGAGATCACCAAGGCCATTCACGCAACGCTGGACCTGAGGCAGGCACTTTACAAGGTCCTCAGTCTGATGTCAGAGCATCTCGGCATGAATCGGGGATCGATCTCTCTCCTGAACCCGGATACCTCGGAAATCCATGTCGAAGTGGCCCACGGCATCTCGAGTTCGGAAAAGACGAGGGGGCGATACAAACTGGGAGAAGGGGTCACCGGCCGCGTCATTGAATCAGGGCGGCCCATGGCCGTTCCCAAGATCAACGACGAACCGCTCTTCCTGGATCGGACCGGAGCCAGGAGCCGGATCGACAAGTCGACCATATCCTTTGTCTGCGTCCCCATTAAGGAGGGCCGGAAGGTGATCGGGGCACTCAGCGTGGACCGGGTGTTTGAGGGGTCGGCCCCATTGGAGGAAGACGTGAGACTCCTGATGGTCATCAGCACACTCATCGCCCAGAAGGTGGCCGTGCTGGAAAGCATCAACCGGGAGCAGGAGCGACTCAAAGAGGAGAATCTCCGACTCAGAAAGGAACTGAACAAGAAATACAGTTTTTCCAATATCGTCGGAAACAGCCGCAAGATGCAGGAGGTCTTTTACCTGATCACCCAGGTCGCCAAGAGCAATGCCAAT
>Ga0209164_1001943_pt1 | contig 24011 bp, 23 predicted proteins | sample MTBNYHSulfiMetaG_FD_187458 | JGI IMG/M metagenome (GOLD analysis project Ga0209164, IMG submission 187458) | Enrichment culture microbial communities from rom New York Harbor, USA that are MTBE-degrading - MTBE-NYH (New York Harbor Sulfidogenic)... | ecosystem: Environmental > Aquatic > Marine >... | reverse complement strand
GTCAGATAGGCTGCTTCCACCGCCTCGTCATGCAGATCCAGGAACAGGCGATAGTTGTGTTCCTGTAGCGGTCCAATCAGCCGGATTCCAGTAATAAAATAACTATAGGCAATGTCATAGGCGGTAGATGATTTTGCTTTTCTTCCCGCCCGAAGATTTAGCTCTGCAAGCTCCGCACTCTCATCTCTATCATCTATCGATTCAATGCCACGGTTCAACTGATCGACAATTTCTAGAATCGATTCCTCCATCTTATCGGATTCAGTGGTGCTCAGCAGCAAGCGTCCGATGCGAAGATGAACCGATGGTTTCATGGGGTCGGGAATAAGCGAGTATGCAGCTTGCTGAACACGGTCGTGACAGAATTTGAATTCAATGGGCGTTTCTTCTGCACACTCGGGCATCTCCAGTTCGACACACTTCCAGGCATCCCCGAGCGCAAAGATGAGATCTTCCGCCAGGGCAGGCCAGAGTACCTGCAGTGTTTGCTCGCACCGGCTGTTCATGATGTTGGCCACGGTCTTGAAATTAAATCGATTACCGATGCATGAGGCCAGTTTCAAGGCTCCCTGTGTCTCTCCAGGAAGCTTCTGAATTCTGGCTGCGAGCAGTTCGACCACATTTTCTGTGGCGCCGCGCACACGGATCTCTTCAAGATCCCAGCGCCAACACCCAGCTGTGGGATCGTAATCCAACAATTGATCGATATACAGCTCTCTTAAGAATTCTTTTATGTGGAAAGGATTGCCTCCTGTCTTGCGAAATACCAGTTCAGCCAAATCAGCCACAGAGTATTCATTTTTGTGCAGGGTTTCCGCACAGAGCTGCAATATCTCACCCGAGCCCAGGGGGCCCAGTTCAATGAAGCTGGGGCCTCGATGCTTCGTGCAAAATTCTTCAATAGCTCTATTCAAGGGATGCGAGGGAGAAATTTGATGATTGCGGTAAGCGCCAATCAGGAAAAGGTGTCGGCAATCCTCATCTGCCATGAGCCATAGAAGAAAATGAAGCGAGGCTCCATCCATCCACTGTAGATCATCCAGAAAAATGACCAAAGCAGGATCCGTATTACAGAAGACTTTTATGAACCGCTGCATAACCAGTTGGAATCGATTGCGAGCTTCGATGGGGCCAAGCTGTGCCACCGGGGGCTGTGGTCCTATGATCAATTCCAGCTCCGGGATGAGATCGATGAGGAGTCGCCCGTTGATGCCTAGAGCAGCCAGAATCTTTTCCCGCCACCGGATCAGACGATCCTCATTTTCTGTTAGGATCTGCTTCGTTAAATCCCGTAATGCCAGAAGGATCGCAAGGTAGGGCTGGCTCCTTTGCAGTTGGTCGAATTTCCCTGTAACAAAATAGCCGCGGCTGCCGCTGAGAGGCTTATGAATTTCCTTTACCAGCGAAGTCTTGCCAATCCCTGCCGGTCCTGAGATAAAAAGTATTTGTTTTCGTCCTTTGGCGGCAAGCTGGAAGGATTCCATCAAAGTCCGAATCTGCCGCTCTCTGCCGTAAAGCTTCTGCGGAACTTCGAAGCGCTGAGGAATATCGTGCTTTGCAAGGGTAAAGTATTGCAGTGTGCCTCTGGTATCGAGCTGTTTTAGACATTCCTTGAGATCGGCTCTTATCCCTGTAGCACTCTGGTAGCGATCTTCCGCATTTTTTTCGAGAAGCTTCAATACAATGGCCGAAAGCGACTCTCCAATCGACGGATTGACCCTATCGGGTGGGTTGGGAACCTTAGCGATATGGCCGTGAAGTATTTCGGCAGAATCGGTGAACGGAAACGGTACCTGCCCGGTCAGTAGCTCATAGAGAGTTGCACCAAGAGAATAATAGTCGGAGCGATAATCGAGGGATCGGTTCATTCTTCCCGTCTGCTCCGGAGAAATGTAATGCAGCGTTCCCTCCAGGTCATCGGGATTGCCGATTAGAGGATTTTCCCTGGACAATAGCGAAGCAATGCCGAAGTCTATGACCTTGACTTGATGGGTTGTTGGATTGTAGACGATGTTTGAAGGATTGATGTCTTTGTGGATGATATTCGCCGAGTGGATCTCTGCCAGAATCTCGCAGATGCGAATGGCGATCGTCAGTGTCTCCCGAAGCTTGAGCTTTGCAGATTCTATAGCGTCTTTCAAAGAGAGAGCACCGAAATCTTCCAGAGCCATGAGCAGGGTGTTGCGATACCTCTCCAGAGAGTAAACGTTGATTACTCCCGGCAATTGCTCCAAACTTTTAGTGATTCTGAATTCCTGCCGATATCGAATGATCTCCCGCGTCGTAGGATATTCCTCATTAAGGATTTTGAGCATGACCGGAAAATCATCTTGAGTGCGTCGACTTCGATACACAACGGAAGTGGGGCTTTCATATACTTTCTGAAGAACTTCGTAGCCGGGGACGGCGATCACTGGAATAGCTCCATTGACAATACTCCCTCCAAGGGGTTAGTTGAGAGCATTTCCGTTTTTCCTTTAGTAGACGATGCAGGTGTTCTGGAAGAACGAGAGTGCAAGAAAGTTGTTAGCGAATCATTCGCAAGAAATCAAGCAAATCAAATTATGCTTTGATAGATTTTAACAAAATTAATGGCAGCGGATCGTCTGTCAAAGGGGCAAGTTTTGGAGAGCGACAGGAAGGGGTTGCTCCTCGTGCCCAAACTCTGTTTGATGACTGGGAAACCCGTTTCTGTGCAGCCGAACGGCAAACTGTGTTTGCCGTCCAAGTGCGTTCCCAAACAGAGTTTGGGAACGAGAGGGATACTCTCCCGGCACGAATCGTAGGTAAACGGCAGAGTTAGATGGCTCTTTTTTGATCAACGATCTTTCAAGAAATAGCGGTGATATTCATCATCCGTGAAGTATTTATGCATAAGCCTGCTCATCAAATCAAAGAGTTGATGGATTTCGTCGTCGTTGAGTCTGGGGACCAGCACTTCTGTCAATTCATCGTCGGAAAATTTCTGCAGATAGAACCTGAGTGATTTTTCGTCAACATCTCTGGAATAGCCAAACGCTACCATCTCATCATAATTGTCGACGAAGTTGTGGTTGTGTTTCTTCATAATCGCTTTCTAATGGTAGGTGGCGGCAAAAGTTCCTGCGGGTTGGCAGATGCCGGACTACTGATGCCGGATGGTAACCGCCGGAATTGGTTTGAACCGCAGAATATCGAACAAGAAATATCGAATTTCGAAGCTCTACTGCTACCCCTGCAGTTCGAATTTCCTTGTCCGATATTCGATATTCGCTTTTTGAAATTTCAAATATCTTTGGCTAGCTCGTGCCGGCCTGATCGTTTAGGTAATAATCCAGGCCGAAGTGAGTGATTTGATCTTCACCCATTAGATAGCGCAGAGTGTTTTTGAGCTTCATCAGTTGGATAAAAAGATCGTGTTCCGGGTAAAGTCCCTGCTTGTGCATTGGGCTCTTGAAATAGAAAGAGAGCCATTCTTGAATGCCGTCCATGCCGACCCTTTGAGCCAAATCGATAAGCAGCACCAAATCGAGTATGAGAGGTGCCGCTAATATGCTGTCTCGGCATTGAAAATCCACTTTTATCTGCATCGGATAGCCCAGCCAGCCGAAAATATCGATGCAGTCCCAGCCTTCTTTATTGTCTCCACGGGGAGGATAATAATTGATGGTCACTTTATGGTAATAGTTCTTGTAGAGAGTCGGATACAGTTGTGGCTGCAGAATGTACTCCAGGACTGAAAGCTTGCTTTCTTCCTTGGTCTTGAAAGAATCTTTGTCATCCAGCACAAACCCGTCCCGGTTCCCCAGGATGTTGGTCGAGTACCAACCTTCGAGACCAAGCATGCGTGCCTTGAGTCCCGGCGCCAGGATCGTCTTCATCAGAGTCTGGCCGGTTTTGAAGTCTTTGCCGGCTAAGGGAATTTTGTTTTTAACCGCCAGTTCGAGCATGGCCGGCGTATCGATGGTCAGGTTTGGAGCGCCATTGATATAGGGAACACCGCTTTCAAGAGCCGCTACAGCATAGAGCATGCTCGGGGGAATGCGGGAATCGTTTTGGTCGATTGCCCTGTAAAATCCATCGAGTGACTCGTGAATGTCTTCGGATTTCAGATATACTTCCGTACTTCCGCACCAGATCATGATGCAGCGTTCGGTGCCGTTTTCTTCTTTGAATCGGGCTATATCTTCTTTCAATGCTTCAACGTGCCGGCGCAAATTCTGGCCGGGTTTAATATATGTTCCGTCGAGATTGTGCACAAAACGTCGGTCAAATACCGCTCGCATCGGTTTTATGCCGCTCAGGAAATCCTTAATGGATTCCAGGTGGTCGCGACTCAAAACTTTCGCATAAAGGGCGGCCTCGTATCCATTAGCTTCATATAGATCCCAGCCGCCGAAAACAAGGTCATCCAGAGAGTGCAATGGAACAAAATCCTTTATAAGTGGAGCTCGATGCTCAAATCGTTTTCCTAATCGTATGGTGCCAATCTGAGTTAACGAGCCGATTGGCTCGGCCAATCCTTTCCGTACAAGCTCCACTCCCGCTATGAAGGTAGTACTTACCGCCCCGCCGATACCGGGGATCAGTACTCCGAGCTTCCCCCTTGGTGCTTCAATCTGTTCTTTCAGCTTCAAGTTGTTCTGTTTCAATGTTGATCCTCCGTAGAGCCAGATAAGATGGCGTTTTCTAAGGCAAACAAGTCATGCGTACCATATGCCCAAGCACCCGGCATGTCAAGAAGATAGAGCAGGGAAGTCTGGGGATGGAGGGAGGCGGAGACGCGGTGGCGCCAAGATACAGTGATGCGGAGATAACTCTATGCACTCCTCGTTCCCAAACAGAGTTTGGGAACGAGGGGAAAAATGACATCGAGCACCTTTCTGTCACTCTGTCACTCTGTCACTCTGTCCTTCCGGTCAGGGGTTGCGTTCCAGCTCAAGCAGGGCTCTTTTTATATGCAGGCCGCTGCCGTAGCCTCCCAATTTACCGTTTTGGGCTACAACTCGGTGGCAGGGAATGATGATCGCGATGGGATTGCTGCCGCAGGCCTGGCCCACCGCTCGGAAAGCTCTGGGCTTGTCAATGCTCTTGGCAATGTCACGATAGGATCGTGTCTCTCCAAAAGGGACCTTGCAGAGCGATCGCCAAACATCTTGCTGAAATGCTGTACCGCTTCGAATGTCGAGGGGAAGATCCGGCAAGGGAATCCTTTTGGAAAAGTACGTGAGAATTGCAGTCTTGGCATCGTGCAGTAAAGACTGATGTCGATTGGATTTGAGCTCGAATTGAGAGGAAACCTTAGGCCGGTTTTCAGGCGCGCTATTGCGATCCGGAGGGCTCTGGCCGTGTAAGTCGAGCCGGTATATGCCAGCAGAACTGGCACAAATCGTTATCCAACCCACCGGAGAGGAAAAACAAAGGCAGTCCGACAGTTCTTCGTTATTCATCGTCTATTAGAAAATCCGTGATATAAGGATTTGCCTCCAGCTCATGTTGGATGGTTGACACGGGACGATCGCCGTAGTCATGCCCCGGCCACACAACTGTTTCGAGAGGCAGTGGCAATATCTTTGCTTTGAGCGATTCAAGCAGCTGTTGGAACGAAGCGCCGGGAAGATCCGTGCGGCCCACTGCGCCAACAAAAAGGGTGTCGCCGGTAAAAAGGTTGCCATCGATCAGAATGCAACAGCCGCCAGGTGTATGGCCGGGAGTGTGAATGAATTTAGCGTTTAAATTGCCAAATGAAAGCTCATCCCCGTCTGAGACCCGGATGTCTGCCGGCTTTGCCGCACAAAATCCCATCATTTCGGCCCATTGCCGGCATTCCGACTGCTGGAAGAATTCGTCGTCCAAAGTGTGCATGACGACCTTGGCTCCTGTCTCCTGCCGCAGGTAATCGTTACCACAGGTATGATCCGCATGCCCGTGAGTGTTGAGGATATATCGAAGCTTGACGCTTCGTTCTTTTAGTAAATCCAGGAGCCGATTTTCATCGCCCGCTGGATCGATGAGGATGCCTTCATTACTCTGTTCATCATAGACAAGGTAGCAAAATACTTCCATGCTGCCCACTGGTGTCTGAATAATTTCCATTTTTTCCCCCGCTGAGTTTTAAATACGGGATCATTGCGGAATAGTGGGAACCTTTGTCCCAGGTGCCACTCCAACTAAGGCTCACGCGAAGCCGCAAAGATCGACAAATATCTTTTCGCGCCTTCGCGTCTTCGCGTGCTACAATGGACTATCCTGGCAAAAATGTCAAAGGTGAGCATTATGGCCTACAGTGTTCCTGAAACACTCTATGTTTATGAATGTCGCGGGCCTGAATCTCCAGTCAGGGAGCCGGCAGGAGAAGGGTACCTGGGGATTTGGCCGGAAATTCCCTTTTATTATCTCTTTTATGAATGCCGCGCGCATTGGGAAGTGTTCAGCTGGCTGCAGGAAAATGGTCCTGGCTGGACCTTATCGAACACTTATCAGCTTGAGTATAGTCAATGGCAGCAGGTTGCAACACGTGGCCAGTCCGTTGGCCCGTTCCTGATCCAAACGGTTTTCGGCTCGGAAATCATTGACACGGGGGAAGGACTGCCGATTTTACTCAACCCCGGGTTGGTGTTTGGCAGTGGTTTGCACGAGACTACCAGGGGTTGTCTTTTGGCCATTGCCGATCTGTTCGATCGCTATCCCGTGGCCAGCGTTGTAGACCTGGGAACCGGGACGGGCATTTTGGCTCTGGCCTGTGCCCGGCTGGGAGCTGCCGCGGTGCGGGCTGTGGATTGTGTTCCGCTGGCGGCCCGGGTTGCCCGAAACAATGTGCTGGTGAACGACCAGCAAAGAATAATAGATGTGCTGGTTGCGCAACACCTTGGAGTCTTCCGGCAGGGCTCGGATCTGCTGCTGATGAACCTGGAGTGGCCATGTCTTTGTCAGGTCCTGGCTGAAAAACAATGGCTGGATTATCGTTGGATGGTCATGAGCGGTTTCTTGCGATCCCGGTTGCCCGCTGTTTTGGAGCTGATAGCCGAGCAAACGGAGATCCTGTTCGAAAAGGAGCTCAACGGATGGATAACGCTGGTACTCGGACATTCATAAAAACGCCCACAAGGGACTTATGGTATGATCTAAGCGGTGAGCATTGGGGCTCGAAACTGTGAGCTTACCGCTGGTTGCGGCTTGCACACCAGGGGAAGGCGGTCTTGACGGGTCAATGTCAAAAACGCGATACTGCTTGGTACAGAGTACCCCACAGTGCAGAGGAAAGCACATCGTCTGTCTTTCAAGAGGTCTATGGAGTCTTCATATGACAGCAGAGCCAGCCAGGAAAAAGGCCACTTACGAGGATCTCTACGATATCCCGGAAAATATGACGGGCGAGATAATCAACGGAGAGCTCATCGTCACTCCGAAGCCTGCACCGAGGCATGCCCGCGCTGCCGTTGCGCTGGGGAGCAAAATTTCCCCCCGGTATGATTTCGGAGAAGGGGGCGGTCCTGGAGGATGGATCATCCTCCCTGAAGTTGAGATCATGTTTGGAGATGATCTGCTGGTGCCCGACTGGTCGGGGTGGAGGAAAGAGCATTTTCCCGGATGGCCCGAAAACAACTGGTTTTCGAAGGCTCCCGATTGGATTTGCGAGATCCTTTCGCCGAGTACGGTCGAAAACGACAAAATCAAAAAGATGGATATATATGCCAGGTTTGAAGTGAGCTACTACTGGCTGATTGATCCACGAGATAAGATGCTCGAGGTCTTTATCCTAAAATCCGGTACATGGGCCAGAATTGGAGCTTTTATCGGAAGCGCCAGGGTGAGGGCGGAGCCTTTCGGTGAAGTGGAGCTCGACCTTGGCAGTTTCTGGACGCAGGAAAGCCCCGAATCTCCTTCCAAGTAATCCTCAAGACTATATTGAGCATTCGAAGATTCAAATTTCAATTTGTTTCGGATTTCGCTATTCGAATTTGGCTGCGGCCTTGTGCCGCGCTGTGTCGCCTGCCTTCTGTCCTCTGATTTCTGTCTTCAGTATTTCCGCGTGCGGATGATGCTGTAGGCCAGCCACAATCCGATTACCCCAGAAAAGATATAGCCTATTATTCCGAAGGCGGGAAAACCGAACAGCAACGGCTTGACACCGGTCGTGATGATCATTGAAGAGCCTATAATCATTGCAGCTATCACCAAACCGAGGGTGACGCGATTGGCGACGTTTTCCAGAGTGCCCTGCAAGCTTTCCAGGTTTTTATGCTGGAACTGAATACTTAGTTCTCCATGATCGACCTTCTCGAAGATTCGTTCGATCTTCTCAGGCAATTGCTTTTGCAGATAATACAGGTGATTCAGACTGCGGCGGATGTTTCTCCAAATGGTTTTAGGCTTCCATTGCTCAGTCGCCAGCCTTTCAATGTATGGTTGAGCTTCGGCTATTACATTGAGGTCCGGATAGAGCTGGCGGGCCGTTCCTTCGGCGGTTACCAGGGTCTTGATCATTATTGCCAGGTCGGCGGGCAGCTTGATTTGATGCTCTTGCAAGAGCCCGGCAATATCCCACATCAGTTGGCTGACGTTGACCTCACGGATCGGCATGTTATGGTAGATATCCAGAATATCGAGAATCTCCGTTTGCAGGAGCCGCTGATTGGGCTCCACGTTCCACTCGGAGAAGTGCAGTAGAAGGTCCATCAGTTTTTCACTGTCTTTGTCCACCACCGCTTTGATAATGTCTATAACTTCTGACCGAGCTTCCCGTGTGAGCCTGCCGACCATCCCCCAGTCCAGCAGGCAGAATATGCTATTGTCCAGGATGAAGACATTCCCTGGATGTGGGTCGGCGTGAAAGAAGCCGTCCTCAAGAACTTGCTTGATGGTCATGTGCAGGCCTCTCTTGGCGAGGTGCTCTCTGTCCGATAAACCGGACAGCTGCAGCTCCTTCATCCTGACCCCGCGTATGAGCTCCATGACGATCAGTTGTTCCGTGCAGTAGCTCTCGTATACTTTAGGGATGCGGACGTCGGGAATGCCGGCAAAATTGCCCTGAGATATCTTCATGTTCTTGGCTTCCCGCCGGAAATCCAACTCGCGCAGCAGATTCCTCCTGAATTCTCTCACCAGTTCCGGGAGATCATAAATCCGGGTACTCTCCATACTTTCGTTCAGTCGCCGTGCCAAAGCGGCAAGAATACGAAGATCAGTGTCGACTATATGCTGGATTCCCGGCCTTTGTATTTTTACCGCCACCGCCTGTTTGTTTTCCTTGAGCACCCCTCGATGCACCTGTGCCAGGGAAGCGGCAGCTAAAGGTTGTTCTTCAAATATATCAAACACCTCAAGAACCGGAGCGTTAAGGTTTTTCACCAGCACTTCTTCTATTTCCGCGTAAGGTACAGGAGTCACCTCATCTTGTAACTTCTGCAATTCCAGGATGAGAGGCGGTGGGATCAAGTCCGGGCGAAGGCTCAGTATCTGGCCAAGTTTTATAAAAGTCGGGCCCAGTTCTTCAAGCGCGAACCGTACACGTTGCCAGGTGTTCATTTCGCCGTGAGCACTGTAGATTTTTTCGATGATGACCTTGCCCGGCAAATCAAGGCGCTCAACAATATCATCAAACCCGTATTTGAAAAGAGTCAGAATGATATCCTTGAAGCGTCCAAGATGAGCGACGGTCTTAATATCCATGCCTCTGTTCCTGCTCTTTGATCTGCGCGGCTTCCAGGATGGCTACACGTTTATCAAGATTCTCCACAAACAACTTCAATTGCTGAAATTCTGTTTTACTGGAGAGATCCAGGTTGTCCATGCCCTTCCTCACGCTCTCCGAGATTCTAGCCTGGACTTCGTCCCATTGAGATTTGCCGCTTTTCACCAAGTCGTCTGCCAGTTTCTCGGCTTCCTCGGCCGAGATCTTGCCTTGCTCCACCAGCGATGCGGTAGCCTGCTGAATGATCTCCTTAGTCACTACTGCTGCTCCAAGGCTGGCCAGCAGACTCTTTTTGATAATTTCAAACATTGCATCTCTCCTTTGTTCAAAGATCTTGATGTCTATGCTTGTAACGACTGCTTCACTAGTCTCCTCTTATGGTATATAAACCGATGCTCGTTGTGCTTGGGGATTGAGCTTTTTCTTGAGCTTCTGACCTGAACCGGGTTGGGCTTCAGGCGTCTTTATTGCCTATCATAATAGGGACAGATGGCAGATAAAGCAACTGCAGGCAAACTCGGAATCAACGGCTACTTCTACAAAGGATGCGCGTAGGGAGGTCTTTGACAGAATGCAGACCATTCGTCGTCAAATCATGGAACTGCTGAGCCGGTCGGAGTGCAGCGCCAGGGTTATTTCACAATCCTTGCGCATATCCGAAAAGGAAGTCTATGACCACTTAGCTCATATTGCCCGTTCCGTCACCTCACAGAAAAAGCGGCTGGTTGTGACCCCTTCCCAGTGCGAGGACTGCGGCTATACTTTTGCGGATAGGCGGCGCTTCACGAAGCCTGGACGCTGTCCTCGCTGCAAAGGTGAGCATCTTTCCGAGCCGAAGTACCGGATCGATTAAAGGGAGACATGATGCCGAAAGTGATTGTGCGGAGGGCCGGATATGATTACGAGGATCTGAGGCCTCTCGTCTTCGAAATGATGGAGTCGTTTGATAGAGGTTTGATCAGGGCGGGAAGAAAGGTCGTTATCAAACCTAATCTGCTTACGGCGGCACCCCCTGAGCGTGCGATGCTCACTCATCCGATGATCGTAAGAGCTATCGCCGAATACGTCATTGCCAAGGGGGTCCGACCGCAGATCTCCGACAGTCCCGCTTCCGGTTTTTTTGACAGAGTCTTAATAGAGAGTGGATTAAGGCGAGAGCTCACCGGCCTGGATGTGGAATTCAAATCATTCAAGGCCTCAATGACGGTTGAGGTGGGCGAACCGTTCAATCATCTGGAAATTGCTGAAGATGCTTTGCGGGCAGATGTGCTCATCAACTTGCCCAAGCTGAAAACCCACAGCCAAATGCTGCTCACGCTTGGAGTGAAGAACCTGTTTGGTTGTGTGGTGGGTTTGAGAAAACCCGAGTGGCACCTGCGTGCCGGAGTTGACCGGCAAAAATTTGCACAACTGCTGGTGCGGATTTATGACGCATTGCGACCTGCGATCAATATCCTCGATGGAATCCTTGCCATGGAGGGTCAGGGACCGGGCAGGGGAGGTACTCCCAGACATTTGGGAGTATTACTGGCAAGCGACAACGCCGCAGCTTTGGATGAAACCGTTTGCAGGATGCTCGGAATCGATCCGAACACACTGCTGACCGTCAAAGCGGCGGAGGAATGCCTCGGGTGTAGGCGACAGATCTCGATTGATGGTGATCTTCCGCTCATAGAGGATTACAGGTTACCCGAAATTACTCCGATAGTTTTCGGTCCCAGCTCGATCCACGGGTTGTTGCGTAAATACCTTGTACAAAGGCCCGTAGTGCAAACCTCACTTTGCAAGCTGTGCGGAGAATGTTGGCGTTACTGCCCCGCTGAGGCGATTTCGCACAATCGTGAAAAGGTCCTCTTCGATTATGATAAGTGTATAAGGTGCTATTGCTGTCTGGAAGTCTGCCCCCATGGCGTGTTAAAGACGGCAGAGCCATTGCCGGGCAGGGTTCTGAGACTCATCTCGCAGTGGAACGACGTTGGTTGGCTAAAGTCCAAAAGTTGAAATGGACGTCTCTTTGGATTCCAGCCTGAGCGGGAACTAGGTCCGGAAAGAATTTTCGAACAAGCTCCTGGCTTTTTGCGCGAGCAATTCCAATCGAGGATGAGGAAGCCTATGCTTCAATTTGAATCAGAACAGGACAGACTCCCAGAGACGGCCTCATCAGATCTACATCCCCCCGGGAGTGGTCAGGTGGAAATCAGATCTTTTTCCCAGAAGTTTAAGCAAGGCATTAGTCTGGGTTTGTACAAGGGCTGGTTCGGTCTTTTATGGATGCTTAAGATTCTCATTCCGGTCTCTTTATTGACGACGCTTCTGGAATGGAGCGGCTGGATTGGCGGCCTTGATTTTATCGTCCAGCCGGTCATGGGCCTGCTCAGTTTGCCGGCAATGGCGGCGTTGCCACTGATCATCGGCATGCTGACGGGAGTCTACGGCGGCATTGCGGCTATGGTGGCACTGCCTTTTTCTAAAGAGCAGATGACGCTCATGGCCATTTTTTTACTGATCGCGCACAACCTAATTCAGGAAGGTATTATCCAGGGTCAATCCGGGCTGCATCCCTTGAAAGCCACGGTTTTTCGATTGGTGGCCGCTTTTATAACGGTCCTGGTTGTCGCACAATTCATGGACACAAGTGCGGTCGCTGCTCTGAGCGATGCAACGAAGCAGATCGAATTGTCGCGACCGTTCGCGGTTGCAATGAAACAGTGGGCGACTGCAATGCTTTATCTGTCTCTTAAGATCCTTTTCCTGATAATGGGCATCATGGTGCTGCTGGAAACCCTGAAGGCGCTCGGGTGGATCGATCATATCGTCCGAATGCTGCTGCCGTTTTTGAGGACCTTGGGGTTGAGCTCCAAGGTCGGCATGCTATGGATGACCGCTGTAGTCTTTGGCCTGGCATATGGGGCGGCCGTCATAGTTGAAGAAGCGAAGCGGGGAGACTTGAGCGAGGATGAGTTAACGGAATTACAGCTTTCAATCGGCATCAACCATTCGATGGTTGAAGATCCAGCCTTGTTCTTGTCGCTTGGGTTGAGCGCATTCTGGTTATGGATTCCGCGACTGCTTACTGCGATAATTGCGGTACGTCTGCTCACGCTATGGCAGACACTGAGGCGAGGGGTGAAGGCGGAAGGATGAAGGCGGAGCTCCTTGCCTGCTCTCCGCGCCGGAGCCTCGGGAGAACCAGAGTGCTCCATGCTCTAAGCTCCATGCTGCTCATTGTTCGCCCCCTTGCGGCTTCCCTGACTTCATCCTTCATTCTTCAGTGCACTGTTCGGTAGGATGCGATAGTCTGATCTACAGTTATTAGCAATTTTTCCAGGCTCAAAGGTTTGGTCAGCACCACATCGACACCTCGCCTCGACAGATCATTTTCTTCAAACTGAGCGCCCCATCCGGTAAACAGAATAACAGGAACTCCAGGGCTGTTTGCTTTGACCTTTTCTGCGATCTGCCATCCGCTTATCACCGGCATACCGAGATCCGTCAGGACCAGGTCGAAGCTCTCCTTTTCAATCAAGCGCAAAGCCTCTATGCTGTCGCTTACCGCGGCAACTCTGTGACCCTTCAACCTGAGCATGTCACGGACTATCTCCAGTACCGGAATCTCGTCGTCAATCACCAGGATGTGATATTTGTCCAGATTCCGTTCCAAGCTGTTCTGCTTATTCGTACCTTTTTGATGCCTTGACCTGGGCAGCTTGATTGAGAATGTGGTGCCCTTTCCCTGCTTGCTGGTTACCTGAATCTCTCCCCCGCAGCGGTTAACCAGGCTCCAGGAGACGCTTAGGCCCAACCCCGAATTAACGACTCCTTTGGTGGTATAAAAAGGGTCGAATATTTTAGTGAGCACTTCATTCTTCATCCCGATGCCGGTATCCACCACCTCTATGATGACCCATTCATTTTGCGACCAACTCGATAGAGTGAGTGTTCCTCCGTTCGGCATCGCTTCGACCGCATTAAAGATGATGTTAGTAAGGACTTCACGCAAATCCGAAGGGTGGATGTCTGCCAGGCAGTCTCGTTCGAGATCCAGCTGCAAATCAAGAACACGGCCATTTTTCTCCATACTATTTTTCCATCGCGGCCGCGTAAGGTCCACCACGTCATTGATTGCCTCTGCAATATCAACAGCGGCAACCTGCACTTCCCTGTCCCGGCAGGTGAATTTCTGCAGACGGCGGACTGTATGGGCGCCGTCAAGGATTGCTTTTTCTATGTTCTGAAGTCTTCGCTTGGTTTCTTCATCGCTGGTTTCATGCAGTATCATTTGAATGTTGCCAAGAATAGCCATGAGTAAATTATTGAAGTCGTGAGCGACTCCGCCGGCCATAGTTCCGAGTGCCGCAAGCTTTTCTTTGCGAACCATTTTTTCAGTTAGAGCTTTCTTTTTGGTCATATCGCTTATGACCAACAAATAACCTGTCAGCGAGCCTATCGCGCTCATCAAGCGGCTGGCGTAAACATCGGCCAGGTAGAGGTCTCCGGTCGCTCCAACCAGAGAAACATCTGTACATTCGACCTGATCCAGGGCAGAGAGCTGTTCAAAAATCGTTTGGAACACTTTCGGGTCATGGAAAAAGACCGACGGCGAGCGGCCTATCACATCGTTGGCCTGCGCTCCCTGGAGCTTGTTGATGCCCTTGTTGATGCGCATTAATTTGCCGGCACGATCAAGTATGCAGATCCCTTGAGGGATTCGGTCAATCAGTTGGTGCATCAGTTGGTCGTCAGCAGGTGAATCTGCTGCATTTCTCTGCAACGAGCTATCGCCGTGCAAAGCGGCCTCTTTAGTTGGAGCGGTCCAGATCCCCGATTGATCGGGCACACAGTGTTGCACAATGAGAGAAACGATGAATTTACTGAGAACTCCCCAGTTGCGTTTTAAAACGGGAAAAAACTTATGAGAACAACGGGCACTGATATTCAGTACACCAAGGTCCCGCAATGGAATGCAGGCCAGGCAGCTTGGCTGAACCACCGCGTCTTTTTTGGCAGGAATCAAGTCCCCCCGGTCGTCTTCAATGAAAACCGGTTCTCGTGAGGTAAATACTCTGCCAGCTATTCCTTCGCCTGGTGCGAAAGTCAAAGATCGATTATAAAGTCTTTGATTCTCAATTTCGAATAAATCACTCAGCCCGAAAGCGGCGAACAAAGAGAGTCGCTCATTTTTCTGGTCCCATAACACCAAAGAACAGTTTTCAAAATTAGTCTCTTCAATGATGATTCGAACGACTGCCTGGCCGACTTGCTCAGTCTTGCTTTTTTGCGGAGCCAAATCAGCAAAACGTTGCATCATGCCAAGAAACTGAGCCGTCTGCTCTCGCTCATAATCACCATCCAAAAGGCCCAAATGCACGGCTTCTTTGAGCACGTGGTCCATTTTCCCTTCCTTTTATGAAAGCATCCTCCAAATGTGGTCACCCTCCGTCCGGATTTCGCTCACTCGCTCAACGTGCCCCTCCCATTCGTCCTGTGTTATGTACAGGTCTGCACAATATGAAAGCGCCGCTTTGTAACTGAGGAACTGCGGGTAGACACTTGAATCGGCCAGGATGCGAGCGAGACCAATCATCTTGACCTCAGGCCCAAATCCATTAGCCCGGTGCGGTTGGTGATGATGCCTGATGACCTTTTGACAGACCGCAGGCAAGCACCATTCAATAGCAAGCCGTTCTCCTATTAGTGCATACTTGGATTGGTGTTCCGTTTCGATGTACAATGACGCAATTTTGCGATCGATAGACAGTCCCTGCAAGTACCGGTAATGCTCGGGGAAAAGATACGCTGCAACCGTGCTGCCGATATCGTGAATTAGTCCTAGTAGATACGCCTGTTGGCCACTGATCCAGCCTCTTTTTTCTGCGATTTCCGCGGCCATTCTGGCTGTTATATATGCATGTTTCCACAACCGCTCCCGGTGGCAGGCCTCAATTTCTCCTGTATCAGAAAACTGAATTTTAAGCAAATTACTTAAACAGGCCGATTTCAAGCCTTTGACACCGATGATGTCAATTGCCCCGGAAAGAGTGTCAACTCTTCCCGTGTGTCCGACAACCTTTGAATTGGCAAGGCGCAGGGCAATTGCCGCAAGTACTGGATCATATCGAAGGATGGTTTCAAGCTCGGCAGGGAAATCCGCAGTATCGCGAATCAGTTGCCAGAGGTTCTCAAAAGTGCCAAACAAGACGGGCAGTTCGCGGACTTGGGCGATTCGATCGAGAACATCTCTGTCATCTAAAAACGGTGGATCGATTTTCATTACAATTCAAGTCAACTTTTGCTGTTTTGAGTGGGCAAAAAAAACCGAACCGCCTTCCTTCGGCAACTCGGCCATCTCAAAAGAGATCCGTGGATTTCCGCCTCCACTTCGCAGTGGATTCGGCTTTTTCGGAGGCAAACTCTTACATGAGCTCAGCTTTTGCTCTTCCAATACCATCAAAGCTGATATCGTTGAAGGGGGATTTTAGTGAGGAAAGAATGGGTAATTGAGCTACCCAATCACTGCTCTCCATGCACGACGATCAAGAAAGCTCCTATTCCTATTTTGGCTCAACCGGGTAGCCGGCTTCTTGCCATTCAAGCCAGCCTCCCTTAAGTGCGAACACTTTTCGATATCCTTTTTTCGCAAACTGCCGTGCCACACTGACACTAGTCTTTTCGTACGGTCAGGCGCAATAAAAGACAAAAATCTTATTTTTACCATATTTTCCCGCCCAAGCGCCGGTATTCTGCGAGTCTTCACGCACGGCTCCGAGAATTTTGGTGTTGCTGTTTGTCCAGCTGACCGGATCCCGGACATCAATGATTATGAGATTCGGATCTCCTAGCATCTCCTTAAGCTGGCCCGCTGAGATGCGGTAATCTCCTTTGTTTCCAGCATCAAGCCCCAATGCCATGCCGGCTGAAAGGACTAATGCCAAGACTGTCAGTAAGAATATGATTTTTTTCGATCTGTTCATTGTTATTATTCTCCCGAAAGCTAGCCGCCACGGCGGGAAAGCTTGCTTGCAAATATGGTGATTAACCCGCCGAGCATTACGTAACCGATTATGACCTCACACATAACAAACATTGCTGCCCCTGTGGTTTTTGGCGTTATATCTCCAAAGCCGAGTGTGGTGAAGGTGACGACGCTGTAATAAATCATATTGGAAAGATTGAATTTGAGATAGGCTGACGCGAAATAATCCGGACCCAGAAAGTAGTAGACAAAGGCGAAAAGCATGGCGATAAAAACAGACCATCCAGCCCAGCGAGAAACAGATCGGCCGCAATCCGCGGTGAGCCACCAAAAGAAGAAGACTCGCCTGCCCCAGTATGATTCCAGGAATTCTTCCAGGTAGTCCTGGTCCTGCAGAAAGAGCTTGAATCGCTGACTGCCAAAACAAGTCGCGGCGTTGACCCCCTTGCATCGTATGGTGGTATCGAGCATGAGATCGTATCTTCTTCTGTAAATCGTGCGGAGATTACCTTTAAGTTTGACAACAAGTCCTTTGAAAATTTTTCGATCATATTTTACGGTTGCGACATTTACATTCTCAAGATTCGCCGCCTTCAAATTGATTCCAACCAGATCGGTATCCGTGAGATTTGCATTGGCGAGGTTGGCGTAAGCAAGCATGGCCTGCTCCAGGCAGGCATGCGCCAGGTCGGCGCATTGGAGGTTTGTGTCCTCCATGGCGACACCTCGCAGATTTGTGGCCCTGAGGTCTGCTGAAGTCAAATCGGCAAAATTCAAGACCGCGCTTTCGAGGTCTGCAAAAGCCAGACAAGCACTGCTAAGATTTGCGGAGGCAAGGCTCGCTCTCTGCAGATCGCTGTTGGCGAAGTTGGCACCTTCAAGCCGCGCCCGGGCAAGATCTACTCCGCTAAGATCAAGATTTCTCAGGTCTGCACCGGTCAAATCGATCTGAACATCGGGGTGCGCCTTTCTCCAGCTATTCCAGGCTTCAATACCGCCGTCCAAAATTTCCAGCTGTTCCTGAATCGCCATAGGCTCCTCCCGAAATTGGGCGATATGTACCAAGCCAGACGGTAACCGGGTTCATCGATTTCTCCCGTGCCCATGTGCGTGCCCGTGCCCGAAATGGGGCACGAGCACGCACATGGGCACGAAATTGCCTCGTCAACACCTGGCAGCCGAACAGTTACGCCAGATGTATACATGAAAGAAGGGGCCGTTTCAATGGAATGCTTGTGTCAAACCGTCCCCGCGATGATGCCGGAATCATTAGGACCCCTAAACTCAAGTCGATGGGCTTCTTTAACTCCCGCCTCCGTCAGCATCTCTGTGATTTGCCTTTCCGAGTAGCTCTGCCCCGTGGCCGTACCCAACAGCATGTTGAGGGAAAAGAGAGCCGGAAAAAGAGGTCCGTCCATTGAATCGTTCAAGATGAATTCATGCACCATGATCAATCCGCCCGGCTTCAGAGCGGCCACTGCCTTATTGATGATGCGCCGGCATTCCTCGGGGCCTTCGCCATGGAGGATCTGAGACAGCCAGGCGACATCGTAGCTTCCGGAAATATCCAGTTCGAGATAATTGCCTTCCAGGAAGCGGATGCGATCGCTCATGCCGAATTTGGCGATGGTTTCTTCTGCGAAGGGTCGGGTCGTTGCCAGATCGTACACCGTGGCCTTCAGGTTAGGATTTGCCTTGCAGAAATGAATGGCGTAAGTGCCCGGGCCTCCCCCAAGATCGAGCAAGTGGCTTCGGCTGGAAAGATCGACCTTGGCCGCGACTTTCGGAGCTAAATTCATGGCAAGGTTGAACATGCCCATTAAGAAGCTTTCCCTCCATTCTTCACTGCTGACAGAAGCTCGGGCCCGTACCGGTTTGCCGGTCAAGATGGCACGGTCCAGCTGGTGCCATGATTCCATCAGATGGTGGTGGTGCATGATGATGTGTCCCACGTAGTGGGGCGAATCTTTGCAGAGATACTTGCGACTTGCCGCTCCGTTGCCATACCGGTTGTGTTTTTTCTCCAGCAGATTCATCGCCACAAGTGCGTCGAGCAGCATGGTTGTGGCCCGCTCGTCGCCTCCGATTTTTTCGGCCACATCCGAGCCGGTGAGCCCAGCTGTTCCGATAACGGTGAAGATTTCCAGCTTTACGGCGGCATGGAGAGTGCAAGTTCTCCAATAATAGCCCGAAGTTTCGAGGATCGGTGACTGATCATTCATGATGGTTTTCCTTTCTAGCTGCTTTTCCTGAAATTTAATAACCGCATGGTTATTGTCTATGGAACGCAGACTTGTGTACCGGCTCGCTCGATTTTTCTTTGCAGAAGCCAACGAGTTATTATAAATGCCGACCAATAGAAGGCTGTTAAAGCAAAAAACAGCTATGGCTGAATTTGTTGTCCCCGGTTGAATAAAAGGAGACCCGCTGTGGCGGATGAAGGCCTGTCAAAGTTACGCATCGAAAAAACGAGCATGCCCTCGCATCGAAAGAAGGTCAAACGATACGGGCTCCTGTTGATGCTGTTTGCTCTCCTGATAACCGTTGGTTCGCTCTACCAGGCAGGTTTTCTCACTCCTTCCGTCGAGGTACAGGTTGCGGTTGTTCAGAAGTATTACCCCTCGCAAATGTTTACTTTATTAAATGCCAGCGGCTATGTTGTAGCCCAGCGCAAAGCTGCCGTAGCGTCCAAGATTACCAGTCAGCTGGTTTACCTCGGTGTCGAGGAGGGCAGCCGGGTAAAGGAAGGGCAAGTGATAGCCCGCCTGGAGAATCTTGATGCTGAAGCGGCAAGAGACAGGGCAAAAGCGGAGTTGGAGGCAGCCAAATACAGTTTGCAGGAAGCCAGGGCCGAACTGCGGGTTGCTCTATTAGCATATCAACGCAAAAAGCAGGTGGTCCATCGAGGATATGTGTCGGAGCTCGAATATGCCGAAGCAGAGGCGAGATACAGGAGGTCCGAGGAAACCGTCGCCGCCAGGCAGGCGCAGCTTGAGGCAAGGGAGTCCGCTTTGAGAGAAGCGCAGGCCCTAGTCTCGTATGCAGAAATTCAGGCCCCTTTTGACGCTGTGGTACTGACCAAGGACGCCGATGTCGGCGATATCGTAACGCCACTCGGAGCGGCGGCAAATGCAAAGGCTGCCGTCGTGACAATTGCGGATCTCGATTCTTTGAAGGTTGAGGCCGATGTCTCCGAGTCCAACATAGAAAAGGTGAAGGTCGGACAGCCCTGTGAAATTCAGCTCGATGCTCTGCCGGACAGCCGGTTTCGTGGCGTAGTGCACATGATCGTGCCGACGGCCGACCGCAGCAAGGCGACCGTCATGGTGAAAGTCGCATTCATGAGTAAAGACCCGCGAATTCTGCCCGAAATGAGTGCCAAGGTTGCTTTCCTCACACAGAAAGTCCCTGAAAAGCAAGAGCCTTTCACTGCAATTCCATCTCTAGCGGTGGTCAGGAGGGATGATCGCAGCGTTGTCTATGCGGTTCGAGAGGGCAGGGCTGCTCAGGTGAATGTTCAATTGGAAGAAGAATACGGTGAAATGGTCAGTGTGCACGAAGGTCTCGAAGTCGGGGAAAAAGTGATTGTGACTCCCGACAAAGTAGAGGATGGAAGCAAAGTCACCGTACCGGAATAGCGCGGAACGGCAGAGAACACCAAGCAACATCGAACGAACAACGAATGACCGAGCCCAACAACATAATCGTCGAAATCAATGACCTGAGTAAATCCTACCGGCGTGGGGGACAGATTTTACCGGTGCTGGAGCATATTTCGCTCAATATAGAGGAAGGCACGTTCCTGGCCCTTATGGGTCCCTCGGGTTCGGGAAAGAGCACTTTGCTTAATCTCATCGCCGGTTTGGATCAGGCTGACCACGGAGTCATAAGGATAGGCGGTGTTGATATCACCACTCTTGGCGAAAGCGAGCTTGCCGAATGGCGAGCAAGGAATGTAGGCTTTATTTTTCAGTTCTACAATTTAATTCCAGTTCTAACGGCGTTCGAGAACGTTGAACTGCCGCTTATTTTGACCAAGCTTTCCAAAAAACAGCGGCGAGAGCACGTGAGCACCGCTCTCGAGTTGGTTAAACTGCATGATCGGATGGATCATTATCCGCGGCAGCTTTCAGGAGGGCAGCAGCAGCGCGTCGCGATCGCTCGAGCGGTGGTGACCGATCCGACTATTCTGGTGGCCGACGAGCCCACAGGTGATCTCGACAGGGTTTCAGCCGAAGAGGTGCTGCAATTGATGGAACGTTTGAGCTTGGACCTTGGGAAAACCATCATCATGGTGACTCACGACCCGCGGGCCGCCCGTAAGGCGAATTTGATGAAGTACCTGGACAAAGGGATCCTGGCCAATGCTCCTGAAGCTACTTTTACGGAATGCTCTTAGGCATAAGCTGCGCAATGCACTCACCGTATGCGGCCTGTGCATTGCCATCCTTGCCTTCGGCATGTTGCGCACTGTGATCAGTGCCTGGTATGCCGGTGTGGAAGCATCCTCCGCCAACCGCCTGGTGACCCGCAACGCCATTTCTCTTCTCTTCTCGCTGCCGCTTTCCTACAGAGAAAAGATCCGAGCCGTCGCAGGGGTCAAAACTGTTTCCTACGGAAACTGGTTTGGTGGGATCTACATAGATGAAAAGAACTTCTTCGCTAACTTTGCAGTCGAGCCCAAGGCCTACCTCGAAATGTATCCGGAATACATCGTACCGGAAGAGCAAAAGGAAGCCTTTCTGCGGGACCGGAAGGCGTGTGCTGTGGGGGCCAAGCTGGCAAAGAGATTCGGCTGGGAAATTGGGCATACAATAACTTTAAAGGGTACAATTTTTCCGGGTAATTGGGAGCTCGTACTGCGTGCAATCTACACCGGGCGTGAGAAAAGCACGGATCAAAGCCAGTTTTTCTTCCACTGGGACTATCTGAATGAAAGCTTAAGGAAGACCGCGCCATCCAGAGCAGACAAGGTGGGATTCTACATGATCGGACTGACTAAGGCAGACCTCGCGGCCCGGACGGCTGAAGCCATCGACAGCATGTTTCAGAACTCCTTTGCGGAGACCATAACGGAGACCGAGAAAGCTTTTCAGATGGGCTTTGTCTCCTTAAGTGAAGCCATTATCACCGCCATTCGACTGGTTTCTCTGGTGATCATCGCAATCATTATGGCGGTAGTTGCCAATACCATGATTATGTCTGTTCGAGAGCGGATGGGCGAATATGCGGTGTTCAAAACTCTGGGCTTCGGTCCGATGTACCTGGTCGGTATGATCTTTGGCGAATCGCTTTTCATCACCTGCTTTGGTGGAGGCCTTGGCATTCTTCTCACCTTTCCTGTGGCAAAGGGCTTCGGAGTGGCGGTAGGCGACTGGTTTCCGGTTTTCAATGTGGCACAAGAAACCATTTATATGGATTGTGTGGCTGCCGTGGCTGTAGGACTGATCGCTTCCGTATTTCCGGCCTGGCGGGCCGTCCACGTAGGCATCGCCGAAGGATTGCGAAGAATCGGCTGAATGGCGATCGAACCCGCAGAGGCAACTCTGGTGGTTTTTACACTTCACCGCGTACCGTGCCCGCGTTCGTGCCCGTGCCCGAATCCAGGAAGTTTTCGGGTACGGGCACGCATAGGGGCACGAACGGGGCTCTGCCGTGAATAAGATCCATGGTAAACGGTTAAGTTAAATGAGGCTGCTTTTTGCTTACAGCTTTCGCAACTTGCTGACCCGGCGCCTGACCACATTCCTCACGGCATCGGGCATGGCCCTTGTGGTCTTCGCCTTTGCCTCCATAGTGATGCTGGCGGAAGGTCTGCAAAAAACTCTGGTAGATACCGGGTCCTACGATAATGTTGTGGTCATCCGCCGCGGCGCCGGCACTGAAGTGCAAAGCGGAGTGGATCGCGATCAAGCCGCCGTTGTGGAAACCGGTCCTGAAGCCGCCGTCGGCAACGACAGTCGGAGACTCGTTGCTAAAGAACTGGTGGTGCTCATCAATCTCCAAAAAAAGGGGAGTAACAGCCCATCCAATGTAGTCATCCGGGGAATTTCCGAAACATCGTTGGCATTGAGGCCCCAGGTGACCATGCTGCTGGGGCGCATGCCCAGACCCGGTCTGACTGAGATCATGGTGGGACAAAGCGTCGCCGAACGATTTAAGAATGCGGGCCTCGGCAGCAGGCTCGTTTTCGCTCAGCGCTCCTGGACCGTCGTCGGCATTTTCGATGCGGGAAGCACGGGATTCAGCTCGGAAATCTGGGGGGATGTCGATCAACTCATGCAGGCATTTCGCAGACAGGTCTATTCCGCCGTTATTTTCAAATTGCGCGAAAGCTCCAGATTCCTTGAGGCAAAAACACGTATCGAAAAAGACCCGCGGCTCACCTTGGAGGCAAAGCGGGAAACAACTTATTATCTGGATCAGTCGGCCGCGCTGGCCAAGTTTCTGCGGATTCTGGGCACCTCTCTCACCATAGTCTTTTCCATTGGTGCTGTTGTCGGAGCCATGATCACCATGTACGCGGCCGTTGCCAACCGCACAGCCGAAATAGGAACACTTCGGGCACTGGGGTTCAAACGATCCACTATCCTGACCGCATTCCTGATTGAATCGCTGGTTCTTGGGCTGATCGGAGGTTCTGCCGGTCTTTTCTTCGCTTCGTTCCTCCAGTTCTTCACCGTCTCCACCACCAATTTTCAGACGTTTTCCGAGTTGGCCTTCAGCTTTGCTCTTTCGGCCGAGATCATCTACAAGGCAATGGGCTTTTCGCTTTTCATGGGTTTTGCCGGAGGAGCTCTTCCGGCCCTAAGGGCTTCCCGCATAAACATCATCGAAGCGTTGCGGGAAGCTTGATCGGTGACGCGGGCAAGGGGATGGACGGACACGGAGACACGCTCACTGCTCACCCATATACTCGAATCCGAGCAGGCTGATATCATCTTGGGGCGGCGTATGGTGGCCGAACTCAAGCACGGAATCAATGATCTTGTCCATGATCGCTGTTATCGGTTGCCGCTTTGATTCCTGCAGGAGATCGTAAAACCGCTCTTTGCCGTAGAAGCCTTCCCGGGGATTCTCATACTCGATGATGCCATCGGTATAAAATAGTACTTTATCGCCTCTAGCTATCTCGGTTCGAGCTTCTTCAAAGGGGATTCCTCCCATGCCGATGATCGGACCGTCTGCATCAATGACCTCCACGCCGCGCTCGGGATTCAAAAGGATTGCCGGAGGATGGCCGGCATTGGCATGGATCAGATAGCCCTGCCGGATGTTTACGATCCCGTATATCATGGAGAAAAACATGTCAAAACGCTCCAGCGGGTATTGTTCGTCCAGGGCGGCCAGGAGCTCTTTGGGTGA
>Ga0209164_1001939_pt1 | contig 24042 bp, 25 predicted proteins | sample MTBNYHSulfiMetaG_FD_187458 | JGI IMG/M metagenome (GOLD analysis project Ga0209164, IMG submission 187458) | Enrichment culture microbial communities from rom New York Harbor, USA that are MTBE-degrading - MTBE-NYH (New York Harbor Sulfidogenic)... | ecosystem: Environmental > Aquatic > Marine >... | reverse complement strand
AGTTGAAGAATACTCTGGAGACAAAGGATATCGACGGACTTTTTCTTGCCGGACAGATCAACGGGACCTCAGGATATGAAGAAGCTGCTGCGCAGGGGCTTATGGCAGGGATCAATGCGGCGTTGAAGCTCCGGGGCAAGGGACCCCTCATCCTTGGCCGCGATGAAGCATATATCGGGGTGCTTGTTGATGACCTCATCACAAAGGGCACCAATGAGCCGTACAGGATGTTTACTTCGAGAGCAGAGTACAGGCTTCTCCTCAGACATGACAACGCAGACCTCCGCCTTATGGACAAAGGACATGCGATCAGCCTTCTCGATGACGAAGTATACGGGAAATTCCTCGAAAGGAGACAACTGATTAACGAAGAACGTGAACGCCTCGGGAAAACACGCGTCAGGTACAACGACCCCTCAAAGACTGAAACCCTGGAGCATCTCCTGAAGAGGCCTGAACTCACCTATGCGTTCATAGATAAAGTTTCTCCTTCCGATAAAAACCTTGCTCCCGTCATAAAGAAGCAGGTTGAGATTCAGATCAAATATGACGGGTATATAGTCCGCCAGATGGAGGTGGCGGAGAAGCTCAAGAAAATAGAAGGAAAGATCATCCCTGAAGACTTCAATTATGCTGCGGTCAACGGACTTTCCCGTGAGGTCCTAGGCAAACTGCAGGAAGTCAGTCCCGCAAACCTCGGGCAGGCGAGCAGGATCCCCGGCATCACTCCTGCCGCTATTTCGCTGCTCATGGTGGCAATCGAACGGAGAAAGAGAGAGCGGAAAGATAAAAGAACTTCTTAAAAAAGGGCTGGAGGAACTCGGCCATCCCCCTGACGCCGACAGGCTTGAGGCCTTCATGCTGTATCTTTCCGAACTGAATAAATGGAACAGGGTACATAACCTCACAGGCATCAGGACGGATGAAGACATAATCATAAAACATTTCCTGGATTCAGCGCTCTACCTGAACGTTCTGCCCGCTGAGAGAATAACAGTCGCAGATATCGGGAGCGGAGCCGGATTTCCGGGGATACCGATGAAGTTGATCCGCCCTGAAATTAACATGTACCTTATTGAGCCGTCTGTAAAAAAATCCTCTTTCCTGAACCACATTATCAGAACACTGAATTTGGATGCAATCACGGTAATAGAAAAACGGGTTGAAGAGATAGGGACGCCTGTGGATATACTCCCGGTTGATGCTGCGGTTTCAAGGGCCCTGTTCTCCGTCAAAGACTTTATTAAAAAAACCTCCCACATGGTGAAACCGGGAGGCAGGCTCGTTTTAAGCAAGGGGCCAAAAGTCTCTGAGGAATTGAAGATGATAAAAGAGGGAGAGGCCGAGCTCATCATCCGCAGACTCCCCCTCATTGATATTGAACGGTTTTTTGTGGTGATTACCCTGTGATGAAGCATTGCATGACGAGTTTCAAACTTCCCCGCATACTGGTCTTTACAGTCTTTCCCTTTGCATATATACTTTACATTAAAAGGGTCTTATGAAAAAGATCATTATCCCTCAAGACATCAACGCGGTCCTTGAAAAAGAAGAGGGTTTTCTCAACAGGTCGGATATGACAATATTCACGACATCCGACAATGAAGAGGCTCTTGCCCTGCACAGAGCTGAAAAAGCCGATCTTATTATCGCAAAACTTGACACTCCGAAAATGAACGGGGAGGTCTTCTGTTCCCTTATCCGGGATGACAAAAAATTACGCAGGGTCTCTGTTCTTATCATATGTTCAGACACGAAATCAGAAACTGAGCGGTGCCTGCAGTGCAGGGCAAATTCTTATCTCACCACCCCGATCAACAACGAGACGTTATTGGTGGAAATACATCAGCTCCTGAATATCGCCCCGAGGAAAGCACTAAGGATACCCTTGAGCATTAAAATCAACGTAACGTCAAAAGGGGTCCTTTTCACCGGCTACGGGGAAAATATCAGTGTATCAGGCATGCTCTTGCATACCGAAACTCTCCTTGCAGATGGAGACACTATCACCTGCAGTTTCTACCTTCCCGATTCCACTCATATCAGTACGAATGCTGAAGTTATCAGATTGCTTGAAAGAACAACAGAACATGACACCAATGGGTATGGCATCAAATTCATTGACTTGGATGCCGGTTTTCATGCCGCAATAGAAAGGTTTATCGGAAAAGTGGGCAGGCAGGAATAAGATAAGATGCGGCACTGGACAGTGTGCGTGGAGCCGGCATAATTTATTATGGAGAATCTGTCAGTGAAGCAATGAATTCCTGAAGCAGTGCCCTGTCCGATGCTGACATATCGGTAAATTCTATCCCAATCTGATATCGTTGCCCCCCAGCCCCTTCTATTTCATGGCTTGTGACAATCCTGCCCCAGAATGCGAGCGCTTTGCTTTCAGAAAGCGTCATTGTCATGGGGACTGCATCCTCAATGTCCAATGCGCAATTGCTCTCTATAAGCATACCGCTCCGGCTGATCTTTCTTACTTTGTAATACTCGACATAATTCACAGTAGCTTTTTCGGGTTCATGGATATGAAAGCGGACATGGAGCCTGATACCGCTCAATCCATAACCGTTAGACTCAAGTTTCTGATAATCCTTGAAATTGTCTTTTATGAAGCCTTCAAGCTCACTGATTTGGCTGTTTAAAAGATTCGAGAATTTCATCCCGGCAGTATACATTTGAGGGATGTCTCTATTCTTCTGAGTGCTTGGACACATTGCAGCCCACATAATTGTGCCCGTGATATTTATTATCTTGCCGTGCCTCTCCAGCCTTAAGGCATACGTTCTCCCTTCATGGAGATGTTTATCAATGCCGAATGCAATGCCGCCAACACTAATATTGAGTATGGTGATATTACTGGAAAAAAGAATCCTTCCCTGAATATCCAGAAAATCAGCAGGGTACCGTGGATATCGTCTTTTTTCCCCAAAAGGATCTTGTGATTCCATATTAGTAAAAACCTATACAAAGAACATGCCAGCGCATGAAATATTTTAACTTGTTGATTTAACTGCAATAAATTTACATTGACCGGCATTTTAATTATTAAGAGTGAAAATTTTTGTTGCACTGCAAAAACAGGGGATTCGGTCCCATCTCTGGGAAAAACTTTATTTATCTCGATATTTCAAATGGTTATGAAGTTGGGCTAAAGGGAGGAACAGCTATGCCACATTTCGTCATATGTCTGTGATAATTCTGTATTATCACCATACAATTATATATGTTTTGCGGGGGACAACCTTATCTTATCGAATATGGAAAAACCCTGTAAGTCCTTGAAAAATATGGTACCCCCTGCAGGAATCGAATCCCGAAGGCTTTCGGGATTTAGGAAACCAATAGTATGTCTGTAAACACTTGAGGTTATGGTACCCCCTGCAGGAATTGAACCTGCGACACCAGGTTTAGGAAACCTGTGCTCTATCCGACTGAGCTAAGGGGGCACAAGGGTTTGCCATTTATTATAACACCACTGTCATAAAATCGTAATAGTTTTCCCTCTTCCTGCCCCTTTGTTTTAGAAGCAAGAGTATCAAGAATTTCTACCCCTTCTCGTAACGATTCTGGGTAATGATGTGCATAGCGTTGAGTAGTAGAAATGTCTTTATGCCCTAACAACTTGCTAACCTTATAGAGGTCAATGCCTGCTTGTACTAAACGTGTTGCAAAGGTATGTCTCAGGTCGTGGAAGCGAAATTTGTTAATCTCTGCTTTCGTAACTGCTTTAGTGAAAGCTCTGCTAAGGTTGCTTGGTGTAATTGCTGTCCCTGTGCTCGTCGAGAAAATGTAACCTGAGATCGGAATAGTTTTTCCGCTTACTTTTCTGTGCAGCATATCCATTATAGTACTGTTTAGCGGAATACATCGTCTTCCTCCATTTTTGGATTCCATGACAAGAAGAGTCCTTCTGGAAAAATCAATGTCACGAATTCTAAGCGAGAGAATTTCTCCTTTTCTCATTCCTGTATTGAGGGCCAGAATAATAATGTCTACTAATTGATCACACAGTTGACCCTTAGCTCCTTCTAGAAGTCTCTTTTCTTCGTCTAAGGTTAACCAGCGATCAATTTGACCCCCTTTGAGGTTAAGTTTTACCTGACTGACAGGGTTTTCTTTACACCATCTCCAATGCTTGATAGCAATGTTGAAAGCATTACGGAGCAATCCTAACTCATTAAGAATAGTGGAATGAGCTGCCCCATCAGAAAGACGTTTGTTTCTGTATTCAATCACAAGAGCAGGGGATACCTTTTCTAGAGTCAATCCAGAGAAGATTCCCTTAAGATGCTCACATGAGTCATAATCCCTGTCTAAGGTTGACGGTTTTTTGTATACACCAGCATGTTCTTTGAAGTACTTTTCCATTAAATTGTCAAATGTATATCGTTTAGCTGTTTCAAGTTCAAACCATCTTCCTTCGATAATCAGAGTTTTGACTTTTGCGAGTATAGAATCAGCAAGTCTTTTATCTGAAGTTTCTGTTGACCGTTGATATTGCTTACCATCTGCTGAAAAACTCATCCACCATATTGAAGAATCTTTTCGCCTATAAAGTCCCATAACTAACCTCCTTTCCTCCCTTTTCTGTTAAAGGGATAGGGACTAACAAGGCTTGAAAATACCTTATATATATTATCAAATACGCCATGAAATTAATTTCGTGATACATCTCTCATTGCCTCCTTTATTAGCCTATCAACATAGTCATACGAAGCTGAGGATTTGCCAGATGACCTGTGTTGAGTTTTTATATGATTAGTTTCCTCTGGATCAGGGCTTACAGATTTTTCTGAAAGCCACTCCAGAATTTCACTGACGCGGAAACGTAACGCCTTTTTGCCGAGCTTTATATGAGGAATAATCTTTTTAGAAGTCCACGCATAGATTGTTGATTTCTCAACGCCTAACCATTCAGATAGCTCATCAATAGTCAAAAGGTTGTCCATGACTAACTCTTCTGCCTTTGCAGAAAGAGCTTTTTGAGTATTATCTGGACAATTTCGTTTTAATTGCATTAGTGCCTAAGCTGCCCTCTGCAATGTTCCTTTTTCTTTATTCATCAAACCCCTGCCAAGGGGGCAAACATTGCATTTACAGATGTATAGGTAATAAGGTTCAGCAAGGGTGATACAGTACCCCTCATTGAGTCGTACATCAAAATTACAGCAGTCCCTCTTTGATAGGCTGCACCAATCCTTCCCTCCAAAATCATCGAAAAAGTTCACGGACTCGTCATTTTGCCTATTGTAGATTGTTGATTCTGTAGGCATAGATTTGTATACTTTTGAAGGGTCAGTACTAACCTTCATCTTTCCATTATTTCTTCGTTCCTGGGCTTTTAAACGCAAATAATTGCGTCTGAATTCTTTCTGACACTCAGGAGAACAAAAGTCCCTGAGACCAAATATTTTCTCAAAATCTTCCTTACCACATGTTTTACATTTCATTATGCTGCCCTCCTTTCTGTTGACTGCAACTGATACCTGTTATTTGAAAGTTGCCCCCAGAATCTGATGAAGCGAAATCTCTTCAAACGAGCTGTCAATAGAAGAAGAAGTTCTCTATCCTGAATTCTTTGAAATACTTTAGGATTTATCGGTTTCGTAGCGTACCAAACGCCTTTATCTACGGTTTTAGGTGTAGTATGATACCTATAGCGGACATCCACCACGTCAATTCTTTGCTTCAGGAGACTACTCAAAGCCCTTTGATAGGATTTCTTGATAGCAGCCAGCTTATCTCGACTGATACGAAGGGAACTAGGAGTTTCCTCGAAGATAACCACATTGACGTGAGGGTTATAAATACCACGTTCTCCGAACAACTCAAGAGATGCCAGAACAGGTTTATCCAGCCTATAATGTATATTTCCTTTAGCTTGATTTCTTACCCTGACTAAGACTCCAAAGTATTTCTCCGTATTTCTCTTGGCTATTCCTAAAAGACTTCTGAGAGAAGCTTTGCTAAGAAAGTATTCTCTCAAATAATCAGGAACGGTAAAGACTATATGACGAGTAGCTATTAAAGGCATATTTGAAATTCTTCTTTCTGTAGCCCGAATCCTACTCCTGTGTATTGAATGATTAATACCACCACAGATAGGACAGGCTTGTTTTCTGCATCCTATAGTTATTACCCAATTGTTAACTATTAATTTGTAACCACAGTTTTGAATTCTTGCAAAGTATCTACGCATTTCTTTAGTACCCCCTTATAGATAGATATTTATTAATTAAAATAAGCCTCTCAAAAGCTCCAACTTTTGGAGTAATAGAACCTGCATAAACCTGAAAAATACCCCCTATGCTACTCACTATTTATATTTCCCATATTTCCCTCGACGACCTGCCATTTCTATAGCTCCCCTTAAATCTATCGAAGGCTTCTCCGGAAGCACTTCAGTTTCCTCCTCATTTTCAACATGCTTTTGAGGTTCTCCGTTTCCACTTCTCAAAGGAGAAGGAATTATCAACTTATTTCTTCTGTCGTTTGAGTCTTGTTCCTGAGTTATCAGTCCAACATTTTCAAGCATAGGGATAATCTGTTGTCTCAATTGCCAGTCGGCGAGAGGTCTGCCGTGAACTTCATAAAACTTCTTCGTGACATCCTGCCTCTTCAGCGGTTGTTCTTCTTTTTCCTTATATGCAGGCAAGATAACTTCTTTATACAAATCATAGATATAGGGACTAATGCCGAAGTCCTGACTCTCGGCTATCACATCCCAAATCTTAAATGCTTCGATAACGTCAGCTTCGTTTGCAGTTATTGTTGAACCGTCCTTTTCTCTGAACCACAGGTTTAAAAGGGCGAAAATCTTAATCAGAGACATTAAGTGTCCTATGTCACGCTGATGCCGGGGTTTCAAAACAGTCTTCTGATGAAAAAACATCTCCTTCACTTTTTCCCAGCAGCCAATTTTGATATCCTGAATGCTTTCCTTTTTAATAGCCCTTATTCTATCCTTCAGCAATTTCCTGTCAGGTTGTTCATCCAAAAAGCGAAAATAGGCTGCTTGATCAGCCTCTTTTTTGATTTTCTCTTCAATGGCCTGCCTTAATTTCTCTTGCGCTGTATCAGGACTCAGAAGGAGAAATCTTGTAGCCTCCTGTTCGTCAATCTTTAATCCGGCGGTACAGAAGACGACGGCAGGAAACCCCTTGAGGATTATATTCTTAGTTTTTAAGCCTGCCTTCTGTGTTTTATCAGTAATCTTTATAGGAATTTCTTTGTCATCATGGGATAAGAGAGGGCGCAAGTGTTCCAGCAGCAGTGGATGAGGCTGGTCGAGAAAAATCAGTATCTTTCTCTCAAGGTCAACGAAGTAACCATTTATCTCCTTATCAAATACCCTTATATCATGAAAGAATGCAGTAGGACTGCAATACGCCATCTTAATCACATCCTCCTCCGGGAATAAGCGTGCTATCTCGGTCGGGATATACGATTTGCCAGTTGAGGAAGGCGCGTTAAAGCTGACATTCAGTTGTGATTCCGTAGTATAGGCAGAGAGCAGCGCAAAGAAGGTTATTAGCTTGTTCTCTTCATCTTTTTTGATTGTTATTCCAAGGGTATTAATTACTTCCTGAGAAGAGAGGGAGGTGAATTGTGTCACGTCAATTTGTTCTGTATGTTCTGAAGCTGCCTCCTTTTTCCCGTGATGTTTCTCATAAATACTCCTGACTATGCTTTCAACTTCTTTTTCCTCTTTCGGAGGTACGTTTCCTGAATTTACTAATGAGGCTAATCGCAGACATTCTTCGAGGGAGGCTCCTTTACTAACCAATGCACCTGCAAGCGCTGTTAAAGAAACGTTAGGTTTTCCTTTGCGCACCTCTTTTACAGATTTTTTCAAAGCAGTTTTTTTCTTGGGGCTTGTCTTTGTGACTGATGCTGATTTAGTCATTTGTTTGACCTCCTTTTAAATTTTTAAAATCTTGCTCGTATTATTTCAGAGCAGAAAAAGGAGGTCGACCCAAATAACAGGGGGGTGTTATTTTGACGAAACTATTCTAGGTAGAGAAACTTCTTGTAGCCCCCATTGATGAGGGCTGTAGCATTATTTAAATACCTTCTGAATCTTTTTTCTTCAAATAATTCGTAGGTCTCCATTTTGACTTTTATCTTCTTAGACTTTTTCTCTTGTATGATTCCAAAAATCTTGATTTCTCCCTCTTTCTCGTTAAATTTTTCTACAAAGTCATCGTCCGACATTTTCTTGCGAGAAGACCTTTTCAAGGATTTCTTTAATTTACGTCTTCTGTTCTCATAATCCGCTAAATAATAGAAAGAGTCAGTATAGCTATCAGAAACGGCATGAAGGAACTTTTTGCGAGTAGCTTCAGGATAAGCCTTCTTAACCGCTGTAAATAAATCATAGACGAATAGGTAACGTCTCCACTCGGACCGTTCTCTGATTCCGCTTGGTTCGAGATATTGGTCGATGTAAAAATCCATCTCTGCCATGACATCTTCTTTTGAAGCTCCTAATGCTATTCCAACATAAATAGTATTTCGAGGACATCCCCTGACGATGTAGTTATTTATGATGTTATAGGAGACATCTGGAGGAACAAAACCATCTATTAGGCGTCTATTATCTGTTTCATGAAAAACAACAGGTCTAGCACCCATTACATAAGGTGGAGAGAAAAACTGATTATATTTTATTTCTGGGTTAGGTATCAAAAGATTCTCGCCTGATTGATCCTTTTTTATTTTGAGAAAGTGAGAAGGATTTGTAAAAAAAGGGCTAACATTGAACCTTATCGGAAAATTTTTCAGCTCATTAATTCTTTTTAAAGCAACATAGGATGATTGTCTCTCTTTCAACTCAGAAAAAATCTTTTTATAGGTCTCACTTCTCCTAATAAATTCCCACATCCAACCTTCTATCGGGAGCCCTTCCATATACTCATAATCGCTAAAGTCAAGTTTCAAAGCCCCCGCAATTTTTATTTCACGGCGGTCTTTTTTCCTATCAGTTCTTGTTGGCATTTTTTTCAATATTGTACTTAAAAATGAAAAAAAACGTATATCGGAAGGATAAGATATGAAGAAATGGTCTTATGCAGTCCTCGGAAAAAAGCCCACAGAAGAGCGTGCCCTATCTGCCACGATTATTTTCCTATCCTCTTCTATTCTGAAAGTATCATATTGAGGATGGAAAACTTTCACTTACTCTATATATTCAAAAACAGCGAAATCCTTATTTTTGGACTGTTTCCACGGAGGTTAAATCATAACAAACTTACGAGTATATTGCCTTTTAGAGGCTCTATTGGTAAAGTTGCTTTAAAGAAATAATATCCGCAATGGGAGGATAGAATGGGAAAGCAAGTTTTACAATTGAGCGAAGATGACTTTGACTATTCAAAATTCGCGATCAAGAGAATTCCTTCGAGGAGAAAAAATTGCAATTATGAGGGCATGAAAGATGTTGAGGTAGACAACAGGGGAAATTATCTTAATCCTTTCAAGGCACAACGTAAGAAGTCCAAAAGATTTCTTTGCTTCGAAGCACTGAGAAGAGATATTAGCCTTGAACAGCTTGCTGAAGGATTGAGATTGAGTTCCAACAGAGGAGTTGATTTACTAAAAAAAACTTATGATCAGGTAAAGAGATGTTACTTTTCCTAAATTCTGTGATCAAATGTAGATAATAGTCTTGAATCGTTTTATTATTTGTCTGTGATATTTAGGCTATTTCTTACACCTCCTACAAATCTTGATTTTGAATCGTTCATGGAATTTGATGATTATCGATTCAACTATACTCTGCGCATCGTCAGGAAAAATTGTTCTTGAAAGGGTATTACTTATTTACTGCCTCATAGGTACCAGGATGAATATACTCAAGTAATTTTTCGTAAGATACCTCTGAAGTGAAATTTACAAATTCTAAAAAATCTTTCAGAAATATCTCCTTATCCCTTAATATCTTTTCATAGCTGACAAGGAAGAAAGGGAAGCGATTATTATATTGAAGGAAAAAATTGGCATGGTGGATTAACTGTAACATGGCAAATTGGATTCCATTATTGATGTCCCTTTTCACCTCTCTCTTTTCAGTGAGAGCGATGCTGTAAGGATCTCGATAAATCTGTAAAAATTTGGGGTTTTGTAAGTATGGGAGTAACTGCTCCATATAAAATATGGATCCCGGATACTTCCAACCCCAGACATCATATTTATTGTTCCGTTTCAAGAGACCCTGTATTGCTATATTTACATCATTTGTCTGCATTTCAAGGTCTTCATTGTTATAAATTACCGGTGTTTGAGACATAGGCACTCCCATGAGCTTAAGTAAGCCAGTTAAAAGTGATGTGCCCCCCCGGAAACACCCGAGGACTACGTATGTTGTCTTTTCAGACAAGAGGGATCCTTCTCATTTTTCTTAGATCTTCATAATTATATAAAAAGCACTGAACATCGAAATGTACAACCACCAGTTATTATACTTTCCACTTTCTTCTATATACATCTCGCTTTGCTATCCATGCTGGGGAACCAAAACTTCCTCCACTCCTATGTGTAATTGTAATATGCCATGTCCCCATTCGTAGCCCTTTAGTTCGTGCTGTTCGACAGAAATCCAAATCATAAAAGTGGAAATCAAAAGCTGTATCAAAATATGTTGCGCTTTCATTTAACTTTGGCTTACACGCAGCTAAAAGAACTCCATCTAATAATTCACAGTCCGCTGGGACCTTACCATAATAACTAACATGGCCAAATGGCCAGGGGCCATGTGCAACCGCAGATTCAGATTGTGTGCATCAGTAAAGATTTACAATAGCAATAAGCATGAAATATAGGGCAGAAAATATGTCTGTCCTTTACTAAAGCTTTCAACGCCACTTCAAAAGATACTTTTCCTTTGCAAAGATCCATTCTTGTGATTCAAAACCTCCCGTACTAGCGTGTGTCACAGCAATGGGCCATGTACCAAGTCTTAATTCTTTTTTGTTACATTGTCGGCAAAAATCCAAATCATAAAAATGAAATTCAAATTGCTTATCAAAGGTAACTGCATTTTCAAGAATACTCTTAGTATTAATAGCCAGAAATAATCCATCAAGAAGTTTACATTCACGAGGAGTCGCCCCATAGTAAGAGGCAATAATCCTTCCTTGGTATAAATGAGATACTGCCCCCGATTTAAACTCCATAGGTTGCAATCCATTAGGGTATTTCGCCCGATTCCACGCTAAATTCCAAGCAGGTTCATTAAAATCAGGATTTGTATTTCCTGCTAACCCCACGACGTCGAAAGATTGAACGGCGTCATTTAAACGGTGAACAATGTGCCAATCATTTAGATAAACATCATCATGAACAAACAACAGGATTTCTTCTTTATATTCAGATCGGAGGAAAAGATTATAAATTTCACTGAGCCCCTTTCGATATTTCCCATGGTTATTGAAAAAGATATTTATCTGTAAGTTTGCGTAACTTGGGAAAACACATAAGGACTGACCAAGCATTGAGGATTGTTTGAAGCTAGCTTCATCTTTTGTAGTAGCAGCAACAATTCTTACAGTTCTCACCATGCTTAGCCTTATTTTAGAGTAAAATAAAATATTTTATCAAATAATTTTACGGGATTTCTTGAGAAATCCATATTGAAACATTTACCTTTCGGTTGCAATTATAGGATGTGGACTTCAGGAAGGATGTTTGCCTCTAAGTACTCTCTGAAATCCCCTGAGACATTCGCCCCGTAAGATGCATACTTTTTTTTTCAACAGCACCTACAATGCCGCAGGATTATTTCATGAGGCAGGTCATTGATTAACATTTGAAAGTGTGAGGGGGGTTAAGTCTTTAGTTTGAGATAATTAATAACTTATTTGAGATTTTCCTTTACAACCGTCTCAAGAAAATCTTCCAGTGCAGTTATACAGGTTCTATCTCGATAGATGATATGTTTGTTTCTTGCAATCTTATCTGATATCTGGCTGCGAAGATTAGGATCTTTCGCTAACTTTATTGCAAGCGAAACATAATCATCAATAGAGTTTGCAATAGTCTCTTTCACGCCTATCATGTTCAGAATAGCCGTACTTTCTCTACCCCTCATCAAAAAATACGGGAAAGCTATGACAGGCAAATTGCAATCAATGGCTTCCAAAGTTGATGTACACCCTGACCAGCCTATGGGATCAAGAAAAATATCACATATTTTATTAAGTACATTATATTTCAGTGGATCAAGATGAGGCAAATAAATTACATAATCAGTGGGATCAAGATCAAACTGTCTGAATGCATTATAAATTCTCATGCGGAATTGTTCTATTACAAAAGCAGATTCTGGTAAAGAAGAAAAAATGAATTGACAGTCACCCACCTGTTGGGCAATACGAGGGAAAATCATATCATGCTGCGGCAAGAATTTGTATAGTGTTTGACAACAGTGATAGAGAATGGAATTTGATCGAAGGCCAAACGTCTCACGATTTATTTCAATACTTTGGAATTCTTGTGGAGTGTAACAAATAGATAGATTCGGTAGACGGATCAATTTTTCAGTATAATAAGCATCGCTGTCAGTTGTTTCCATCAATTCACCACTTAGATAATAATCTATTGTCGGAAGCCCTGAAGTATCAGGATGTCCCCAAGAAACACATTGAACGGGAGCTAATCTGAGAGCCGCAAGTTTTAAAGTTATAAAATCCATCCCTATTTCAGGGTAAATAATCACGTGAAGATTATCATTAAGTATTATTCTGCACAAATCATCAAAAGAGTAAATATCCTCAACAAATTTGGTAAAAATACGTTTTGCTTTTTCTGTTTGTGAGTCTTTTTTCTTTCCTGTGTAATATCCATAAAGACTAATTTTATTTATATCAATATTTTCTATCCAATGCTTGATTATAATTTGCCAAACTGGATGAAAATGAAAATAGCCTGATATTATTCCCACTCTTAAAGGTTCTCCTGTGATATGACTTGGCATTATTGGGCGACCTGAAAATTGTGGATATTTATATGACATAATTTTGCAAACCAATTCTCCATATATTTGTTGCAGTTCTTTGTCATCAAAACCTTGGTAAGCAAGATAGAAAGGTTGCTTTATGCCAACGGCTTCAGCGGCATTTTTAATATCTTGAGCAGTATCAAGAGGAATAGTGTTTTTCAACTTAATGAGCTCCTCATGATAACTTTTACGAGATTCCACAATACTTGATTGGTCTGGATAAACAATTGGTAGTTGAGATATACATTTAGCCCAGCGTGCTATTAGAAAGTCTGGTTTTATCTTAATAGCCTTATCAAAGGCAGAAAGAGCTTCGTCACGCTTTCCTAACCACTGTTGGACATTCCCTAAGCAAAAGTATGTTTCAGCATTATTAGGATCAATCAATAGTGCTTTTTGATAGCAGTTAATCGCTTCATCAATCTGTCCTCTGGTTTGGAAAACCTTTCCTAGCTTATTATAGGTGTCTTTACGATTGGGATTAATCTGTATAGCTCTTTGATAATAACTTATGGATTCATCGAGTACTTCTTTCATTTGCAAACACATCCCCAAATTATCATAGATGTCTGCATCGAGTGGACTAAGCTGAATGGCTTTTTGATAGCAATTAATCGCTTCATCAATCTGTCCTTTTTCTTTAAGAGCATTCCCCATATTCTTATGTGCTTCAGCATTGTTTGAATTAAGGGTTATAGTTTTTTGAAAATAAATAATAGCGTCATCTACCAACCCTTTCCGCTGCATTAAATTTCCAAGAGCAAGATATGCATCAATACTTGTTGGATTAAATTGGAGAGATTTTTTTATGCTTTGTATTGCTAATTCATCATTATTCAATTGAGCATATACAATCCCAATAAAATATAAAATGTCAGCATCATTTGGTTGTTTTTTAAGTACTTTTTTTAAAGAAATGACTGCCTCTTGCAACTTTCCTGAATTATAATTTTGCAGAGCTAATTGAATTAATTTATTAATGTTCATTGCTTATATTTGCAGAATATTATTATAGATTACCATGAGAAATCTGCAATATTTTAACAGTTCTGGGTTTTGAGGAGTACAGGAAGGAGCGCTCAATAAGTGTCTGGCAACTCTGCTTTGTTGTTTGGAATAAAGAAAAAACTATCTTGTCGTGTAGAATCTGAATTTACACACTGTTAATGAATAATGCTATCCTCTGGGAATTTTCTTAAATGCTTTTAACTATTTTTTCTTATGAGATGCACAGAATTTGGATTTCCCAGCTGCGGAATTCTTGCATTTTTTCCCTGCTGCAGTTTTTGCTGCACATTTTGCTTTCTTTACTGTTGCCATGTTCCCTCCTTGTTTAAGTTTAGCAACATTCTATCACATTAAAAAATAGATTGGAAATATTTGCAATTTATTTCATAGGGAGAAATATAATATCTCACCATTTTTTATTATGGATTTCTATATGTACTCCTGATCACAACAGGGCATCTCAGGAGTGTCGAGTACAAGAAGGAACAAATGGAAAGGTAAATCTTGAAGAATGCTAAAAATTCCCAGTAATTGAGGGCGGGTAATCTCTATGGAAGGAGAGAAGTTTCTGGATTAAAAACCCCCTCTCCCTATCTCATTATTTTCTTATTCCGTTCATCACCACCTTTTTCTTAATGTAGTTTTTCATTGTAGGCCATGCACAATCATAGATTTTCCCTAACGATGCAATACCTACACCTTTTTCAAGAAGCTTCCTGATCTCTTCCTCCTTTCCGTCAAGCTTTGATTTGCCCGGTACTCCCTTAGGACGGCCTAGCGTCACCCCTTCTAACCTCTTCCTTTGAAGAGCTTCCTTTGTACGTTGAGAAATTAACTCCTTCTCGATCTCCGCTGCCATACAAAGAACCATAGTCATGACTTTAGACTGAATAGAATTGTCTACCTTGTGATTGCCCTTAATTGCATAGACCTTCACTCCTCTGTCAGATAGTTCACAGAGAAGGGTAATGATCTCAAGCATACTTCTTCCGAGACGAGAGAGTTCTGACACTATCAAGACATCATTTGCTTTGAGCTCCTGAACTATCTTTCCAAGAGCCCTGTCCTTATAGGACACCCTCCCAGATACTGTCTCTTGAACTAACTCGACCTTCCAGCCATGACCGTTTGCAAACTGAAGAATACCGAGTTGCTGATTTTCTGCATCCTGAGCCCCTGTACTGACCCGTAGATAACCAACGACCCTTGGGGGTAGGGAAGATACGTCTTTTTTCACTTAACACCTCCTTTCTGAGCGACATGAATAAGAAAACCTATTTAATTAGATTAATTTTAGTATATATTGGATAAGAAAGTCAATATATTCTTATTGATGGCAGAGATAGGAGAAACGTTCGTTTTAATGTGCGGGTAATCGATGTTCTTAGGGAGGAAATCAACCCCCTACAGGTTAAGAAATTTGTTTATCTCCAACTGCAGAAAACGCTCTCGGGAAAGTAAGAATTTTTCAAACAAATCCACGTTCCAAAGTTTTTTGTCAAAAGGTATGCATTGAACTTTAAATTTTGTTCCTAAGCCTAGATATTCAGATGGAAGACTATTCCCTATTTGAAGATTTGATTCTTTTCGTAATAATGCATAATTTCCAAAAGCATTTATCCAATCCGCATTCCATCCTTTTTTATAGAGAACTGATTGTGGGAATATGTGATGAACCTCAAGAGATGAATTGTAGCCTAATATCGAACCATCAATTTTAATACCGCTCAACCAATCTCTAGCAGCTTTTTCCTTCAACATTGAATAATAAATAGCCATTTCAGGACCAGACCTCGATGCTTCACTAATTTCAGAAAGCACGATTTTCTTTTTATCATTTCTGCCGAGAATATTCCAAAGCTGTTTTGCTGAATAATTACTTTTTATTTTTCTAATATCAGAATCCAGCTTTGTTTCTGCTGCACCACTATATCTCCTTCTGATAGTAACAACAGCTAACCATTTTCTAAGAATTTTCCTATCATATTCAGAAAAATGTTGTGTCTTTTTATTTCTTCCTAAAATATATATTATGGGAATTAAAGCGTTATACGAGGAAAGCCAAGAAGTTGTATCCCAGTGCATTGTACCGCTTAAAAAAGATATGGTTTTTTCTACTGCTTTACGAGTCATTCTCCAATATTCCCATAATTCTTTATTTGTTCCATCCCACACTTCTTCAGGTTTATTGAATCTGACACTTCCCGTTTTAATAACTGCTAAGCATCTTGCTAAGAAAGGTATTGTAAATGCGAAGCCATCATTAATCCATTTATCACTAAAACTTTTCATTTCTTGACTAACAAGAGAAGGGGCAGAAAGAGCCAATTTTGCAATAGCAAGTTCTGATTGTTTTAGTCTTACACCACCAGAATTAAACCTTATAAAGAGCATTGTAGCATCTGAATAGCTATCACTTGCATATTGTAATATAGCAACGTTTCTATCAAGTAATTGCTTTACTTCTAAGTAATTTTTTAAAATTTGATCCTCAATTCTTTTCTCACTTATTAAGCCGTATTCTTTTAGGTCATTAAGTAATTCGGTTATTTGAATTTTATCTGTTAATATATCCGCAAGTAGGACATAAAGATGGTCATTCCTATTTTTTCGGTTTTCAATTTCAAAATTTCCATTTACTAAGCTAAAGCGTATTTCCACTTCTTGATTTAATACCTTTAAAAGAGCAGTTAATCTTTGTTGACCGTCTAATAAGTAGCCATAAATCAACTCTCCCATATTCTGCATTTGGTCAGCTTTAGAATTTATATGGGCTTTTTTTGTATAAATTTTCTGAGTAGTCTTCCAAACAAGTATAGCTCCAATTGGGAACCTCCTAAATAACGAATCTAACAAGGCAATAATTCTGGGTTGCGTCCAAACAAAATCTCTCTGTATTTCAGGAAGTAATAAAGTTTGAGAGTTCAAGCTATTAAGAATTATTGATAATTTTGTTTGAATAATACTCATAATCTTTCCCCCTTATCTCTAATTATTAAGTTCATCTTTGAATGGATGGTTTCCAATGATAGCTAGAATTTGTTTCTTATCTGATTTACATATAACGATAACATCCTTTCAATCTAAGCACGACGTAGAGAACTTTGTTATATTAAAAAATAGTTGATTACCACTATATCTTTTATCAATTTTTGCGTCACCTATTGCACATAATGCATATAGAATATTGAGGGAATCAAAACCCTTTTTTATATATGCAGGTTTTTTTGATTCTTTAAGAACATCAGAGGCAGTTATTTTCTGTCTCCCTTTAAAAGTCCTTCTAACGTAATCTGCTGCGTCTTTAGATACTACATTAAAATTGAAACTGTCTTTTGCTTTGTTTACAGTCATTAATATATAAGAGTCTTCGCTTTCATACACATAATATGTTTGCCTTTTAGCTATTACTTCTTTTACAAATATCAAATTAGCTAATATTTTTTTGGGTTGCATGGTTCTTCTCCTTTGATAATATTATTGTTGAATTATCATCCTATAGTCTTAGGAGTTACTATCTCTCCTATTATTTCTTCAAATCCATACTCTTGAAGTAGAGGGAAATTATCCTTTGTTATGGATATGCCCCATTCAGGTTTACTCTTTCTCTCTTTCCCATATTCTCTATGTACAAATAGTTTGTTAGGCTTCTCCCATACCTTTGCTTGAATTAAAAATAACTGAGGTTCTTTAGCATTTTCGAATATTACTAAAGCCACCAACATATTAGCCCTCAACTCATCTTTCCATAAATGTTTAGGTATGTATACATAATTAGTTCTTCCCGTTCTGATAGATTTTACCTGTATATCGAAATAGCGATTTGAATTATTCTTAACAATGAAATCAATTCCCTTGTCATCTATCTCTGAACTGTAAACATCGAGACCATATTTTGTAAATTCCATTTTTACATAATATTCAGCATATTTGCCGATTTGGGTATGTTTAAGTTTTGACCATATATATTTTTCTGGCATATTTCCCCCAGACACACCTTAAGATAAATTACTTAATCCACTTTATAACCACATCCTTTAATCTTGTTTTTGCTATCTGTATCTCTTCTTCTGTAAATAGTTCTGCATACTGTGGTTGAATCACAAGTGCTTCCATAGTAATATCTAGTCGCCCACATTGCCATAATTCCGTGAATCCATATTGAAACCCAGGTGCCTGAAGTAGTCTTTTGGCAGCCTCTACCCCTTTGTCATTCTGAACCATCTGTATAAATCGGGTAGCATTATAACCACATTCTCGTAATGCTCTTTCATAAACGCCAATCATTGCTCTGTGAAACTGGTTTTCCAAATCTCTATTTGGCATCTCATAATCTGATAAATTGGTTATGGTCGAGCTATGAAAAAATCGCAATAATCGGAAGAATATACTTTTTTGTCCCATTTCTCACAAATAAGCTGATTGCTTTCTTCATAACAATATTCGCATATGATACATCCTGCTTCACCCATATCGTCAATGTTGTTATCATTTTGTTCTTGTTTAGATTTTTCCCCCATGAATATCCTCTTTTGGTTTATTAAAGGTCTTTCAATCTCTCCACTATTTTTACCATCCCAAGCGTATCGAGCTTACAATACTCAAGGAGTGCTTTACGGATATTCTCTACTTCTGTAGGTTCTTTAGCTTCACACATTCTTCTGTAGGCTACCATTGCCATATCCCCGTCACTAACTTCCAGTCCATCATAGCTCAGCTCAGGTACTAATACGGGGAGGACTGCCTTTATCGAATATGAACCCTTCATCTGCCATGAGTAATAATGCTGATTTTTGAAGGGAATCATTAAATCATTTAGGTTATTCATAATACTGTCTATTCCCTTACTGTATTTAGGGAACCATGCCTTTAGGGTATTCAATACTGACTTCTCGAAACTCATATTGTAGGCAAGCACACATGCATTCTTCGGGATCTGCTCGACTAACCTTTTTGCAATCTCTTTTCGGGGATCCATGTTAGATTCTGCAAGATACTCATGATGCTTCAGCTTAGAACCCTCTTTTTCTAAATAGTGAATAGAATACTGAAAAGGAATCTTCTGATAAGGTTTTGTCCCGTTATATGGAGGAATAGGACTGTTAAATGTCTCGAAGTCCAGAAAATATAGTGGATACCACAGGGAATCTAAAAAATTTTTTATAGTAGCTTTATTGATGAGGCATTTCTTATTTAAAGCACAATCTACCTGTAGCTGTATGGGGAAAGGTAATGTTTTTATAGGAACATTCTTAAGATGGATTATTCCTTTTCGGTACAGTTCAAACTTTTTATTTCCTCTTCCCTTTAAATCAAAGACTGACTCTTCAGGAATATGTTCCCAACAATGATCCATAAACTCACACTCGTAGGGAGTTGAGCAATATTCTCCTATATCTTTCTTCGGGGTTTTACCAGTTAGCATTTTTCGTTGGCTATTAACCTGCTCAACGATTTGCTTTTGTAGGTCTTTGACACTCTTTGTAACATCATTGATTGAAAAAAGCTTATCAATCTCTATATCTCCATGTCTCTCATACTCATTGTTGATGTGAACAAGGTGTGCTTTATTAATAGATAGCCCATTTTCTTTAAGGACATGGTACTGGAAGGCAACATCCTCATAATGAAAGGCATCCTCTTTAATCTTAGTTGAGTTCTTTACTTCGTAAAGCTTCCATCCACTTTTGGCTTTTCTGAGGATGTCTGCTTTAGTGAATAGACCGTTATGATTAAATGCTGGTTCATAAATGATGGTAGTCCCGTTTTCAATATGTTCTTTTGTAAGTTCCAGTTGTCTTGCAAAGTTCTTGGCATCGAAAACTACCTCAACTCCCCCAGGATGCAGTCCTCTGGCAATAACTCCTACTTCCTTGCCACTTGTGAATAGGGCTTCTTGGGATTCAGATATTTCTCCTGCGAGCTCAGGATAGTATTTGAGTAGGTAAAGGGCTTTCGGGCATTGAAGCCCCTTGAGGAATTGGGATTTGCTGATAGTGGACATCTCATCCTTAAACAAGAAACTATTTTTCATTTAAAACATATTATGATTTCCAATCATAACTTAAATTGTCACAAGAACACCTGATTTTACTCTTTACGTTATCAAAGTATTTTTTAGAGATTAACTTGGAACATTTATTGCACAAAAATAGATTTTCGATTTCAATAACATCTTTATAGAACATTTTCAAATCTTCAATGCCCTCTGTAAAAGATGAATGATGGGAAGTCACATTTCCTAAATATACGGATGCTAAAAGCCGTTCAAATACTACATTATCCTTAATGGCGCAATTCTTATCCTTAAGCGTGGCTTTTAATTCAGAGAGTAGTTCATGTACCATTCTGTTTTCATTTCTATCATTGTACATAAACTTCAATTTCACTTCTAAATTGAAGCATATTTCTTTCAACATTCGTTCCAAGCATCTCCTTATCAAATTCCCAAGTTCGGATGTATCTGACTGGCTGAATTTCTTTCCAATTCTATCTTTAAGCTCATATAATGGAACCTCTATGCTCGCACCATTTTCATAATCCCATATTGTCTTAGTGATTATCCAATTTGTACCTTTAACCATATTTGCCACATATTCGAACCAGTCTCTTTCATGTGTGAATAGTAGTATTTGATAGTCTGCGAATTTCTCCTTTAATAATTGAGCAAATCGCCCACGATGATTTTTGTCGAAACTGGAAATAACGTCATCGAGAACAAAAAACTTATTCACCTTATTAAAAGCCTTTATGGAAGATAAGAAAAGACAAATCCCTAAACAGTTTAGATGTGATTCACTCAAATATTTATCAGGAGGAGAAACAACTGCTCCATGAAATTTAAATTGGATTGTTATACCAACAAATTCATCTTCTTCTCCTAAAGGTATGAGCTCAATTTCTTCAACTTTCTCAGATGTATTCATATATAGATATAAATCATTAATATCCTGTGATATTGCTTTCAGAAAGGAAGTGAGCCCTTTTTTCTGTTTTTTTATAAATTCTTGATAAATAAGCTCGGTGGAATGTATTTGATTTGAAAGAACTGCCGACTCTTTTTGTAATGATTTTATTTCCTTATAGGCTTGTTTAACCAAAGCCAGTTTGCTATTTATTGTATATTTAATATCTTCCTTCTTTTCAGCAGCTATTTCCTTCTGCTTCTTTGTTAATGTCGAGAGTATTTTATTAAACTTGCTCTCATCATAATTGAGTATTTTGTCAGGTTCGATAATAATGCTTTGTTCTGTTAAGGAATACATTTTAAATTTATCCAAAGCGCTCGATATAGATGTTTTTAGTATATTAACTTCTTTGCTTGTTCCCTTGTGTTCGTCTATGGATAATATTTTTTCTTTTTCCAATGATCCTATTTCTGATAGAGCAGCTTGAAGATATTTAATTGTTGTTCTTTGCTCTTCTTCTAATTCTTCCTTTTCTTTTTTGAATACTGATAACTCCTCAATCCTTTTTCTTAATTCATCAATTAAGTCATCTCTATTTTTATCCTGCAAGCAGAGTGGGCATCTGTCATCCTCAAAGACTTTTTTAATGAGCAACGAAAGTCCCTCTGATAGTAATTTTTCAAGATTAATCTTTTTGACTTTTTGCACATCTTTGAGAATGCTCTGGTATTTTGTATGGTAAGTTTTATAAGAGGAAAAAGAGTTTTCACAAAGGGGTTTTAAGTTCGTGAGAGATCCTATGGCTTTCGCATAAGATTCTTGAACAAGAATTGCCTCTTTATCTTCGGGCTTTTTAATCAACTCAAGTAATGTTTCTATACTTTGATCATCCTTTACCTCAACTTTGGGTTTCAATGGTGCTACTAAATCTTGGATTGCCTTAAAATACTGCTCATCATTATAGATATTTTGTCCTAATTGCTCTAATATAAGAGATTGTTTTACATTGATTTGATGCTCATAATCTTTGATTTTAAGTTCTTTCTTTAAATCATAGGCTGCTTTTTTTAAAACACTTTTTGTCTTTGTAACATCCGAATACCCTATTATTGAGGATATTTCCTCAAGTCTTTGCGATTTTGTAAATACTATAAATCTAAGTAGATCCTTATACCGTAAAAAGAGATTTTCATTCAGGGAAGCATTAATGTAATCATTGAATTTATTATCCTTATTTGAAAACTCAGATACTAATTTTGCTTTTTTGAGAGAAAGCTTTTTATTCGAATTAAATTTAGAATCTGTAAACAGTAATTCTACAAAAGCATCTTCCTCCTCCTCTAAAAATATATTTCTTAATGCGTCAATCCCTTTTGTCCCAATTTCTTCTTTAGAAAGATGTTCAACCCTATCGCTATAAAACCATTCAATACCATCTGTTATTGAACTTTTCCCTGTTCCATTGTCACCGTATAGCAATAAGGAATTCGCTGAATCAAGTTTTATATTCAAAGTTTTTCTTGCTCCTCTGAACCCTTGTAAGCCAACACTTTTAATCTTTATCATTTTGATTTACTTTCTCTAAACTTAGAAAGCGCATTGGATATATTTGTATTGCTCAATTTTTCTTCTTGATAAAGCGATTGTATTATAAGTGCAACTTCTTTATCTATACCCTCTATATCGGATATTTCAGAAAAGAACTCATTTAGTATTTCTTGTCCACTTTTTATTGTTTCAGTCATTTAGTGTTCTCCTTCAAAGTATTGCCAGTCTATTTCAAGAGTTATCGGCACATCATATTTCTTTATCTCAAATCCAGACTTATTATTACAAATTGGATATATTCCATATTTTTTCAAGAAATCGAGAATAAAATAACTCTCTAAATCTTCTATTCTGTAAGTCCATATTCGTTTTAGCATCTCGAAATTAAGATAGGTAAAATACAACCCTTCTATTTCTTTATAATTAAGTAGTCCTTGATTACCCGATGTTCCATCATAGTGGTCATTAAGCCTTTTCCCAATACTATTTGTCTTTTTTTCACTCATTCCTATATAGATTAATTTTGATTTTGCAAATGGATAAGGTATCTCTGTTTTTTTAAGAAAGATGAAATAAAGCCCACAGATACCCACTAATGGTTTTATAGTTTGTAATTCAAATTCCAGATACTTATCGAAAAAGATTTTATAATTATCCATTGCTTGCTAATTTTTTAAATCTTTGCGATTGAGTTTGTATATCTTTCTGACAATGGGTTATATCCATCTGCTAAATCGAAAGTTTCATTTAAAATATTTAATTCTGTTATTTTGGATATATCAAAAGGTCTCCAGCCTGGGATATCCGCAGGATGGTTTGAATAGCCTGATACTTGATAGGTATCAACAAGTATTTTCCCAGTTGAACTTCTATAAATTACATGAGGGCAAACGATTCTCATTCCCTCCCATTTGTAATTTAATGTAACCTTGCATTTTGACCTAATTGCTTTGATAATTATTTCTTGAATATCCACAATAATCTCCCTTCTAATAGCAGTAAGATACCAGTTTATAAACGCATATTAATGATAGCAAAATATCAAACATTTATTTAATCTATCTTCTATTTTATTGCTATACTGAACTTTAATGAAAATCTATTTATCCATCAGGTTTTTGGAATGCTAATCGTAGGCATGTGGCACTAATCAAACTCGTTCAATGCCCAATCAACTTATCATGGCTTAAGGAGGCAGGGAACAGACTGTAACAAGGGCTCAGAGGCCCAGGAAGGACTAAGCTCTCCTGCCTTTACCCTTCTCTTTTTATATCACATCTGCAGGTAGGAGGAAGGAGCACTCAAGAAGGTACTGTCATAAAATCGTAATAAAAACATATCAAAAACAGTATAAACATATCGAAACATATAAAATTAAAAATGGGCTTAACTAATTGAGTTTTAAGTATTTATTGGGTATTTTCAAGCACTTATTAGTCCAGCCATATTGAATTAGGAAACCTGTGCTCTATCCGACTGAGCTAAGGGGGCACGCAGTGTGTGACTGAATATTATACCTCAAAATACTATAAAACGGGGCAGCGGACAGGAAATGTTGTAATGGAATTATTC
>Ga0209164_1001938_pt1 | contig 24049 bp, 15 predicted proteins | sample MTBNYHSulfiMetaG_FD_187458 | JGI IMG/M metagenome (GOLD analysis project Ga0209164, IMG submission 187458) | Enrichment culture microbial communities from rom New York Harbor, USA that are MTBE-degrading - MTBE-NYH (New York Harbor Sulfidogenic)... | ecosystem: Environmental > Aquatic > Marine >... | reverse complement strand
CGTCTCGAGGCACTGCGGGGAGGTGGTCAAGGGGAGAGCAACGCATCGAAGGGCGAGGACGAGCGGCCTTCGTGACCGACATCATTGGATGGTCACGGACCTACAGGATTGTTTGGTCATTGACACCTCTTCTGCTCATGGGCTCCGCGGGAGGACAATCGGCTGTTCCGCCGTCCGTCACCGTTCCTCTCTGATTTCGCGGAGTCGCAATGCGTGCTCACTCGTGACCCGCAGATCCAGCTGCCACCCAAGATCGAGCCCACACCGCGCCGGCAGGTCGCCAACATCGCCCTCTCCTTCAGTGAGCTGAAATACCTCTTCGAATGCCCCTACCAGTTCAAGCTGCGCTTCATCTACGGCTTCAACCCGCCGCTAGCTGAGGCGCTGGGATATGGCAAGTCGTTGCACGATGCGCTCGCCGAGCTACACCAGCGTGCGCTTGCCGGTGAAGTTCTGACCGAGTCGGATGCGGAAGACCTCGTCGCTCGCCACCTGAATGTCCCGTTCGCCTACGACGCACTGCGTGACCAGCTCCGCTCGTCCGGTATCAAGGCGGTGGCGCGGTACATCCAACGCAACCGCGATCTGTTCGACAAGATCGAGTATGTCGAACAAGTTGTGGAGATCGACATGGGCGACGGCATCGTTGTCAGAGGACGCATAGACCTCATCCGGCGCACCGACCGGCGCGAAGTGATCGTCGTGGACTTCAAGTCGACCGAGCGTGCTCAGGCTGAGGATGTGACGCGAACGCAGCTGCACGTCTACGCGCTCGGGTACCGTGAGCTCACCGGCACATCGGCTGATCTCATCGAGATCCACAACCTGGACGACACCTCACCTCCAAGTCGCGAGCTCGTCGACCCAGCGCTGGAGTCAGCCACGCGAGCCGCCGTACTTGACGCTGCCACGAAGTTGCGCGCGAACACGCTCGAGCGCCTGTCGGAGGGCGCAAAGGCTTGCCTTGAGTGCGACCACTGTGGTGTGTGCCGAACGCTGAACTGACGAGACGCGAGAAGGAGGCGGCTCTCCCATGCCCCGCGCAAGAAGGAACGCGCGCAAGCGCATCACGCGCTACATATACGCCGACGCGAGCGACCCAGCCTCGCCGGAGACCGGACACACACCGAGGATTCCCGATGAGACGGTCGTTGAACTGCCAATGGACAATGGGTGGACTCAAGCGCTCGAGGTGGCGAAGCTCCCGGATGAGGAGCAGACCGTCGTCGTCGACATGGATCCGTCCGTCGATCCGGTACTCATGTGGGCGGGCAAGCGCAGTCATCGCGAGGTGCCGGTGCTGCCGTTGCAGCGCACGGAGATCGTTTCAGAGTCGCGAATTGCCCGCATCATCCAGCGGGCGCGTGAGGCAGCCGCCAGCGACGAGCCACAGTGCCGGCAGGAGTCGCTCTTCGCTGGACTTGAGAAGGAGCTGCGAGAGAGCGACAAGGGGAAGCGCGTCGAGTTCTACCAACACGAGGAGGGTTGGAAGAACAAGCTCATCTGTGGCGACTCGCTTCAGGTCATCGAGTCGCTGATCCGTTACGAGGGGCTTCGCGGCAAGGTGCAGATGATCTACGTCGACCCGCCATACGGAATCAAGTACAACTCAAACTTCCAGCAGAGGGTCGACTCAACGAGAAACGATGAGAAGGATACGGCCGACGACGTGGTGTCAGTGGCAGCTTTTCGCGATACTTGGTCGCTTGGCGTTCACTCCTATCTGAGCTACCTAATCGAGCGGCTCTATTTGTGTCGGGAACTCATTTCTGACACAGGCAGCATATTCGTCCAAATCGGCGAGGATAATCTTCATCGAGTCCTGTCGGTACTGGATGAGGTGTTTGGCCAGTCAAACCGGTGCGGGCTCATCATGTACGTGAAGACGAGTGGTTCGTCAAGCAAGCTTCTATCTCCCGTTAGTGACTATCTCGCTTGGTATGCAAAGGATGCGACTCGCGTCAAGTACCGTCAGCTATATGCAGACAAGGCAGTCGGTGGGGAAGGCGCGACTCAGTATCGATGGGTTGAATCGCCAGACGGGAAGACCCGTCGACGCATGACAGGTGAGGAGGTCAGCTTCCCGAGCCGTATTCCGAGCGGCTGGCGTGTGTACGCTCTCGACAATCTCACATCGCAGAGCCCCGCCTCCACGACCCGGTACGAGTTCCGCTTTGAGGGCAAGGACTACCGACCGGGCAATGGCTATTGGAAGACCACCGAGCACGGCATGCGTAGCCTAGCGGGGAAGGGGCGGCTGCAGGGCGTTGGCAACACTCTCATGTACAAGCGGTACTTAGATGACTTCCCAGTCTTTCCCATGTCGAATCTGTGGCAGGACACCAAGATGACGGGTTTCTCCGAGCAGAAGCTGTACACAGTACAGACCAGCGCGAAGGTCGTTGCACGATGCATCGACATGACTACCGACCCGGGCGACTTGGTCTTCGACCCCACGTGCGGCTCGGGCACGACGGCATACTGCGCAGAGAGGAGCGGTCGTCGCTGGGTGACGTGCGACACATCGCGGGTGGCCACAAACGTGGCGCGTAGTCGCGTGCTTTCGGCAGTCTATGAGCACTACTGCGGCCCGGGAGATACGCCGTCTGCCGGCTTTGCATACGCCTCAGTGTCAAGGACCACCCTAAAGAGCGTCGCGTACGACTTGGAGGCTGAGTCGATCGAGCTCAGAGATCGACCGGAGGTCGATCCACTGGCCATCCGGGTGTCAGGTCCCTTCGAGCTAATGGCTCTGGGTCGCTATTCAATCGAGGATTGGCGGGGCCAGCTTGTCGCGAGCACGACCGGCGGCGTCAGCCTTGAGGACTACGTGACAGTCATCTGCCGTCTCTACCGCAGGAATGCATCGCTTCTCGACTCCATGGGCGTGATTCACGCTATCGAAGATCGCGAGAGCGAAGGCACCCTCGGCATCTCGGTCGGCCCAATCTCCGGTCGCGTCACCGCCAGACAGTTGGACGACGCGGCGCGCGAGGCCGGCGCCGCCGGCATTGCGGAGGTCCACGTGCTTGGATGGGCGTTCGAAGCCAACGTCGGCGAGATCAGGCAACGCCTAGCGGGCGAACTCGGTGTCAGGCTGGAGCCCGTGATGATACGTCCCGATACGCTCGTTGAGGGGCTCAAGGTCACTGAGCCTGGAATGCTCTTCTCGCCGCTCGCGCTACCTGACGTGGAGATTGACGACCTTGGCGCTGGCGAATCCGCTGTCACTCTCAAAGGCGTGGCGGTCTTCGATCGGAGAAAGCGCACAACGGAGTACAAGCACGCGGACTCCGGCTACGTGGCCGCGTGGTGCCTGGATGAGGACTACGATGGCGACTGCTTCGTGGATTGCCAGATGTTCTTCGACTTCAAGAAGAAGCCGGCAGTCGAGCGAACACTCAAGATCGAGGTCGATCCAGAGGAATGGACGCTTCGTCTCAGCTCGGACCCGTTCAAAGCTGGGAAGTACCGCCGCATCGCGGTCAAGGTCGTCGACGTCTACGGCAACGAGTCCACGGTCGTCAAGGAACTCGGGTGACGCGAGATGTCTGAGAACACCCAGGGCGCCGAGCCTGGCGTCGGGCACGGCTACGTTGTCGACCGGGTCGTCGTCTGCGATGCCTACCGCGAACCCGACAAGCACTACAAACTGCTGCCTGGCGGGCGCTCAAGGATCGTCGATAGCAGGCGTCCGTCGATGCGCTACCTCGCCTCTGCCAGGGCCTCGAACAGCGGCATCGCAGGCATCGTCGGCAAGGAGGCCACGCTCTTCGACGACATGACGGCGTCCGAGGAGCAGCTCAATGACTTCGTGAATGACCTGCGCAAAGAGGTCCGACAGTGGTGTGAGAGCGGCTACCCCGGCACGGCGATGTGCACCCGAGCGCTGCTGGGGTGGTGGTTCGAGCGCGACGAGGAACGCAAGTCAGAGGGTAAGAGGTTCTTCTTCTGCCAGCAGGAGGCCATCGAGACAGTCATATACCTGTACGAGGTTTGCCGTCGACGCAAGATGCCTGAGACTGGGGACCTGGTTCGCTACGCTCTGAAACTCGCGACGGGTACCGGCAAGACCGTTGTGATGGCGCTGCTCGTGACGTGGGCGACGATTCACAGGATGAAGGTCTCGGGTTCCACGCTTGCGCAGAACTTCCTCGTGCTCGTACCCAACCTCACGGTGCGGGACCGTGTGTGGGGCACCGATCCGCTGACACAACAGCCCACCGGCAAGGGACTGAACGCCGACAGCCCCGAGAACCTCTACGGCGCCTTCGACATGGTACCGCCGCAGTACCAGGATGCGTTCCGGCCCAACATCGTGGTGCGCAACTGGCAGAGCATCCCGCTTGCCGCGCAGCGAGACGACGCGATTCCTGAAAGGGAACTCCTCGGCGAGAAGGGTCGCTTTCTGCCCGCGTCGGTCATCTGGGCGCTTGAACGACGTCAGCGGTCCAAGCGCAACCCACGCTCGGCACTGCGCAAGGTCATCGGCAGTTGGCGCGACGTCATCGTCATCAACGACGAGGCGCACCACGCGTACGGCGAGAAGCGCACAAGGAAGGGCGAGGACTCGGCCTTCATCAAGTGGAGCAAGATCATCGAGGCGGTCTCGAAGGCGGCGCAGGTGCCGCTGGTCACCGACGTGTCGGCAACACCGTGGTATGGAAGCGGCTCGCCGAAGCCAGAGGGCCAGCTCTTCGAGTGGCTTGTATGCGACTTCTCGGTCTACGACGCGTTCGAGTCGGGGCTGGTGAAGGTCGTCCGCCTGCCCGATCCAACTGAAGAGGGCGCCAAGTACCTCGATATGTGGGACTACGTCAAGGGCGCCAAGACCAAAGAGGAGTATCTCTCTGGCTGCAAAGCGGCGGTCGCCAGCATCTACGCCAGCTGGAAGGAGGACTTCCAGGAATGGAGTTCGCACCTCGAAGGCCTGCGACCGGGGCCACCCCCAGTGCTTCTGGTTGTGGCTGACACGGCCAAGCGAGCGGCTTGGATCTTCGAGCATCTCACCAGCGACTACGACCTTCTCCGCAATCCGGACACCGACGACCGTACGCTCTGGACGACCATCCAGGTGGACTCGAAGGTGTTCGACGCGGACAAGGGCAACGAGGCTGTGCTTCGAGAGATGGTCAACACCGTCGGTCAGCCAGATAAGGCGGGCGAACACGTTCGCTGCATCGTAAGCGTGAACATGCTTTCTGAGGGGTGGGACGTGAAGAACGTCTCCCACATTCTCGGTCTGCGCGCCTTCGGCTCACCGCTGCTGACGGAACAAGTCGTCGGTCGCGGCCTGCGGCGTGTGGACTACTCCGCGCTCAACGTGCCTCTCGAGGAACGCGCTGCGAACCCGAACCGACCCGACGAGGAGACGGTAGACGCGTTTGGCATTCCGTTCGTCGGGTTCCCCGTAGAGAAGCGGAAGCGTCCCAAGATCAAAGGGTATGCCGGCGTCTCAACGCCAATCGCCCCAGACCCAGCGAAGGCCAAGTACGGGATTTCGCTTCCCAATGTCAGATCGTGGGCCGTTGGTGTGACGCGACCGCTGTCAGAGACGGTGACGGTTGAGGCGCTCCCGGAGCTCGTCATCGATTCGCGTGAGACACCGGTGCAGGTGACGGTGAAGCCGGTCGTCGGCCAGAAGCCGGAAGACGTCATGACACTCGACTACTTCCGCGCAGAGTGGCCGCTCATGCGCTCCAAGTTCGAGCTAGCCAAGGACCTGTTCAGCGTCGTGAGCGCTGAACAGGACGGGGTGCTTACAGGGCCGACATACGAAGAGATCCTCGCAGTTGTCGACCGCTACGTGGATGAGCGTGTGCGGCCGGCTGGCTCCGCGCTCAAGCAGGACATCGGGGTCTACTACTGGCGCGAACGCACCTTCGACATCCTTGAGACAGCGATCCGCGAGGCTCCGTCGGACATGACGACCGTGCCGCTCTTCGATGAACCGCGGATGCTGTCGACGGACGCCGTGCCAGAGTTCAAGTGGCCCGCCATCGCCGTATCGGGCAACAAGACACACTTCACGAAGGTGCCTTGTCACACTGATCTGGAAGCACGCTTCGCGCACTTCCTTGATGATGCGAGGGACGTTGTGAAGTACGTGAAGAACGAGCGTCTCGGGTTCTCGATCACTTACCACGACCAGGGTCGGCCGCGGCAGTACTACCCGGACTTCGCGGTGTTGGTGCGGGACGAGAAGGGTCACCATGCATGGTGGTTGGCCGAGCCGAAAGGGGAGATACGGCCCAACACGGCGGTCAAGTCCGAGGCTGCGCGCCTCTGGTGCGAGCGCATGACGCGCGCTGATCAGGGTCGATGGCGATATCTGTTCGCCCAGCAGCGGAAGTTCGAGCGGGCCATGGACCACGGAGTAAGGTTGTTCGCGGAGCTCGTCGCCGAGTTGGAGGGCCCGGGCGGTACGCAACTGAAGCTGGTTGCCCCTGATAGTGAGGCCGTACCGAAGCTCGCGTTCAAGACGCATCTTCCGGTCTACTCGCTTGAAGCGGCAGCCGGGTATTTTGGTAAGGGGCGATCAGTGGATCTCGAGGGGTGGGTCGAGGCTCCCGAATCGCTCGGCACTCTCGACGAGCGCATGTTTGTTGCGCGAATCAAGGGTCACTCCATGGAGCCCCTGCTCAATGATGGCGATTGGGCAGTGTTTCGCGCGAACCCGGCGGGTGCACGGCAAGGCAAGATCGTCTTGGCGATGGGGCCCATCGAGGACCTGGAGACGGGCGGGTCCTACACGGTGAAGAAGTACTTCTCAGAGAAGGTGTCCGACAGTGAGGGAAACTGGCGGCATGCTCTGGTGCGTTTGGCTCCCATCAATGTGGACTACGAGGAGATACTGGTCGAATCCCGAGCCGACGAGGTCAGGGTGGTCGCCGAGTACCTGACGAAGCTGAGGTGAGAAGCCCCCGCTGTCTCCGCCCCCCTCGTCGGCAGCCTGTCGGCTGCGTCTTCAGCGCGTCGACTATGCTTCGCTCGTCCGCGGCAGCCGCTTGTCGGCATTGCGTCGGCCTTCGCCGGAGAACAGCTGCACGGCGGAGGTTTCTGGAATCAAGCCACGATACGCAAACCTGTGCACCACGTAGCAGGAGATCACCTCGAGCCAGCAATGGCTCGCAGGGCGACAAGCGCGAAGTTGCGGTCAAGGGCCGAAACGGGATCTACGGTCAGAACTGACTCAAGCGAGAGACCAGGGCGGCGGAACGTACTCTGCTTCCACATATGGCGGCGGATAGAGAATCCTAGGCACGCCATCTTGAACCTGAGTGACGAGGTGCGGCATTCCAGCTGCCGGGTCGCGCGTCTCGTGCGGGTAGCTCGGGACCACATGTCCGCAGGTGAACTGTCGCACGCCGGTAGTGCCGCGCACCCACAGACTAGCAAGGCATTCACAGACTCGTCGTCGATCTTCGGGGCCCTCTGCAAGCGCGACGGCCGTAAGGTAGAGATCCACTTCATCATAGACGAGTCCGCCCACGCTCTTGCCTGGATGAACATGCCAGCGATCCAGGTAGGCCGAGGAGTACTCGTCGCCGAGTGCTCCCGGCAAGATGCCCCCCACTGTCGAGGTCACAGTGCCTTCCGCTCTTGATCCAAGCGTATCGACGAACTCTCTGAGGGTTGGGGCGTACTGACCGTAGACCAGCGATGGAGTCGGTCGCTCAAGGAAGCTCTCGACGAAACTGATGTTGTCTTCGAGCACGACGTCGGACAGGAAGACAACGTCCGGCACCAGCAGACCGAGCTTGTCGAGAATCCGACCCCAGTCCTCGTTTGGTGCCTCAATTCTCTCGTACAGGCAGACGTCCCATCCAACTGACTTCAGTGAGTCCTGCAATGCCTGGGCAATTGCGTCCGAGTAGGGGTCCGAGGCCGAGAGGACGGCGACCTGCTTGCCTCGCGGCCGCAGGCGGCCGCGTCGCTCCAGGTAGTTGAGGAAGCGAGGGAATCCGGTGCCGTAGGCTCGGTTGCTGGGATCACACTGGAAGCACATCCAGTACTCGCCTCGGTTTCTGGAGTACATCTGCCAATTGACCGTGCTCGTATTTGAATGGACGTACGGAGTCATCGACTGCCTGATGATCTCGTGCTCGGGGCCCGTGTAGATGAGATATCCGTTGAGAATGGCGTCGACTGCGTATTCGTTGATGAGCGTTTCGAAGCAGTAGAGCATACGCTTCTCGGACATGTCGCCGATGTCCAGGATGACGTGGTCGACGTGCCGCCCGTGAACCCCTCCGCGAGCGTTCCAGCGCTCAATCGCCAACTCAAGGGCCCGCTTCTGCTCCAAACCATCTGCGGCGGCGAATCCGGTCAGTGGGAGAGCCGAGCCGATCAGTATCGGCTCAGCGGTATCCAAAGCCGAGCCCTTGGTGGCTCCGATCTGCGTGAGCGAGCGGCGAAGCCGACGGCGTAGGTTGTGCTCATCAACGGCGTAGATGACTTCACGACCCGCCCGTGTGGCGGTAACCAGACCTTCATGGCGCAGGATTTGAAGATGGTGACAGGTCGCCGGCGAAGTCATCCCAAGTTCCTTCGCAAGTTCGGTGACACACCGGTCCCGCGACCTCAGGTTGAGCAGAATGAGGGCACGCGTTGCATCGCCAAGTGCGCGAAACAGGGCTGCCGCCTCTGCGGCCGCGGCCTGACAGGCCGGCATGTCGTTTGGGGACGGCGTTTGCCCCGAGCGACAGATGCCTTCGACGTGCGCTTCGGGCACAACCGCTCTGCGGTCACCTTCTCGCACAACGCTACTCCCCGCCGGACGGCACTCTGCTGTGTCGACGATCGCCATCAGCCTAGCACCGGTAGTGAACCGACGATACGGGGAGTGTTGGTGCTCCGGTCGACCTGCGACGGGATTCTCGTCATCGGCGAATGCCCCCTGTCACGGCTCTCAGAATCTCTTTAGTTTCTACTGCCTCGGACGCTGCTGCGCGAGCTCCTCGTGGTCCGTTGTACGTTTCTGCATTCGTTGAACTGTCATGAGTTGATGATTGCACGAACGTTTCGACGTAGGCGGATTCTCACTTCTTCTGAGGGCATACCCGGCCCAGGGTGGGCATGCAGGCGGTGATGTGCCTCGTTTGACGATCCAAGTCGTGTCGACTCTGCAGTCGAGGAGGAGGAGGTGCCCACGGAGCGGGGATCGGTAGGCGGAGCGCCGACTGCCTGAGCCACTGTTGGGGAGATATCGACTGGGAGGAGACGAGATGACCACCAGATTCGGAGTGGTCGCCATGCAGTTGGGACCACAGGCCGGCACTGCGCTCGACGAGAAGGATCGAAAAGCGCACTTCGACTACACGTGCCAGATGATCGACTGGTCAGTGGACCAGTTCGCACTTCACGCGCCGCTTGGCGTGAAGCTGATCGTCGGACCCGAGCTGTCCGTCTACGGCTGGCCCTGCTACAGCCTGCGCACGCTGCACGAGAAGTACGCGATTGAGATCCCAGGCCCGGAGACCGATCGGCTGGTCGAGAAGGCGAAGGAGTACAACTGCTACATCTCGCCCGGCAGCTTCGTTGAGCGAGATACTGAGTCCTGCGAGCACTTGATCTTCAACACCCAGATCCTCGTCGGCCCGCAGGGCGTCCTTTATCGCTATCGCAAGGTCCAGCCGTGGTGGTCGCATGAGCCGTCCGTTTCACCGCACGATTTGCTGCCGGCTGGCTACGATGCTGAGAAGAATCCGTTGTTCCCGGTTGTGGAGACGGAGATCGGCAAGGTCGGTGGCTGGATCTGCTACGACGCACTGTTCCCGGAGATCGCACGGCAGTACGCACTTAACGGCTGTGAGATTTTCCTCGGTTCGACTGCCTACATGGATCCCTACGGCCGACCGCCGGTCGACCAGTGGAACATCTGTTGCCGTTCACGGTCGATCGAGAACATGGCCTACGGCATCTACACCGGCTCGGGATGCGGCGTCTCATCGCTGCCCTCCTATCCGACGTCAGGTGGCAGCATCATCACCGACTTCGAAGGGCGGATTCTGGCACAGAGCGAGGGCCCAGGTGAGTCGCTGACCTATGCGACCTTCGACATCGACGCGCTGCGAGACCATCGCAAGCACAGCAGGTTGCAGAACACGCTGGCACACTTGCGTATCGAGGCCTATGACTATCTCAAGACCAAGAAGTGCTGGACGCAGCAGTCGCAGTTCAAGGATGCGGAGGAGTTGAACTTCGACCAGGCTGATGAGATCAACTGCAAGGAGATCGAGCGGTTCTGGTCCGAGTACTACGGTGAGAAGGTCGAGGTGCCGCGCTGGCGGCCTTCGGCATGGACCGAGACCTACGAGGAATAGTCAACCGGGCAGTTGACAAGACGTCGCTCCGTCTGGCCGGGAGCGACCTTGGGGTGAGGTCATCCCGGCCGGGCGCGGGCCCAAATGCTGCCGAACGTCTCCTGACGCATGCGGCGAATCGTGGAGACGGAAGGGAAGGAAGGTGTGCGTATGTCTGAAGCGACTGCGCCATTGCACGAGGAGAGGCTGGAGGAGGTGACCTCAGCGCCGGTGCAGGTAGAGAAATCGGCGGCGGTCGATTCGCCGGCAGCCACGATAGCCGACGCCAGCCCGGCTGCATGGGTCTCCTATAGCATCGCTGTCCTGATGGCTTGGGCTTATCTGGCCGGCTACGTCGAGCCGGGAGCGCTCATTTACATGGCGGCGATCTCGGCCGGCGCTCTACTCCCATATATGGGCGGCGCCATCACGACACTGCGGAAGGGCAATGCGGTTGCCGGTATCACGTGGCTCTACTTCGGCGCCTTCTTCGCCGGTGCTGCGGCACTCAACTACTTCATCAGTTGGTTGGCCTTCCAGTATGACTGGGCAGTCGATGGCCGTATTCAGGGCTACATGTGGCTGGTACTGGGAGTGCTTCTGCTCGGAGAGACGCCCATCTTCATGAAGTGGGGAAACACCGCCACAGCGATCGTGTTCATCACGGTCGATATCGGCGTCATCGGTGCGGGTTTCGTGTTCCTCGGATACGGTGGCTCGGTGCTCGCGGACATCTCCGCGTGGGCTCTGTTCACTACTGGAGTGGTCGGCGTCATCTGTGCCGTGGCCGGCATACTCGAGAACGTCGGCTGGAAGGTGCCTCTCGGACCCCCCTGGCTGAAATAGCGCCTGGCGATGCAAGCAACGTGGATCTGCCACGAAGCTTGTCTGCGGGCATCGTCGGCATCAATCCAGTCGTGTCGACATAGATGGGGTGCGGCGGGCCGCGGAGCATGAACTCTGGGCCCGCCGCGCCCAATGACGCGGATGATGAAAGCCTGACCGCGTCTCGAAGTCGTCTTGCTGGGACGTTGGCGGCGGGTCGGCCTCGACCGCCCGTGCAGCGGTTCTGCCTTGGCTAAACAATCTGCAAACCTGTGCACTCCGCTGGAGCAACAGGAGGGGTGGCGGCAGGTTCGGTCCCAGTCCCGCCTTGCGCCAGAGCGATCGCACGCCTGGAACAAGCGGGTGCCCACCCTGATGACCCGGGCCGATTGTCTTTCGCACGAAGGTAGCGCTCGTCTATACTTAACAGAATACGCAGTCGCTCGTTGGGTAGTGGCGTCGACTTTGACGGTCGCCGGATTGTTGCGTGGTGCCAGTGCGAGTCCACGCCGCATTCCTCGAGCACGGGGAGCGGGGGTCAAGATGCGTCGACTCGGGTCATGCAGTGTCTTTGCCTTGATTCTTACCCTCTTGGTGTTTGCCCCTGCCCCAGCGGCCTTCGCTTGGGACTTTCCAAATCAGCAAGTCGCTGACAAGGCCAATAGCTACCCGGATGGCTACAACGGTGGTCAGTGCAAGAACTTCGCCACTGGTCTAGTTGTTGATCCAGTGCTGGCTGCAAACGGACATCCTACGCTCCAGGGCTACGGTGCTCCGGGTGGCTGCTACTACGGCGCGTACGCCAATGGTGGCGGCGTACTCGTGGGTGTCAACGACGCTCAGCCCGGCGACCTCATCCAGGCCATACCGATAGGCTACACACACTCCGACTACCCGCCCGTCGATGGTCTGCATACCGCCATTGTGGTGGGAGTTGACTCACCGGGGAACTATCAGGTCCGGGACTCGAACTGGAACTTGGACGAAAGGGTCCGCACACACCCGTGGACACCAAGCTCATGGAGCTACAAGAGTGAGATCTATGTGTGGCGGTTCGGGACGCTGCCGCCCTCCGATCCCTCGCTGAACTCCCGCAACCTCCTTGCCAACGCCTCCTTCGAGCACTCCATGAACGGCTGGAAGCCGATCGCCCACTCCAGCGCCGGCAACTGGTACGTCTACAACAACCCCGCCTACGCCCACGACGGTGGAGGCTACCTGGAGGCCAGCACCTCGGTCTCCGGCTTCTCGATCGGCCAGGAGGTGGCCGTCGCTCCCAAGCCCGGTGAGTCCTACACCTTCTCGGTCTGGCTGCGCTCGCCGACCTCGAACAAGGTCTCCGGGACAGTCGCCCTCTGGGGAGCGGGAGGCACCAGCGAGAGCACCGGCACCTCGTTCACCGTCGGGCCGCAGTGGACGCTGGTCAGCGCGCCGCTCGATGTGGCCAACTCCGGCCACACCAAGATGGTGGCCGAGATCTACATCAGCAGCACCGGGCGCAGTCTCGATATCGATGGGGCACAGCTGGTCGGCTGCGGGCTTGCCAACGCCTCCTTCGAGCACTCCATGAACGGCTGGAAGCCGATCGCCCACTCCAGCGCCGGCAACTGGTACGTCTACAACAACCCCGCCTACGCCCACGACGGTGGAGGCTACCTGGAGGCCAGCACCTCGGTCTCCGGCTTCTCGATCGGCCAGGAGGTGGCCGTCGCTCCCAAGCCCGGTGAGTCCTACACCTTCTCGGTCTGGCTGCGCTCGCCGACCTCGAACAAGGTCTCCGGGACAGTCGCCCTCTGGGGAGCGGGAGGCACCAGCGAGAGCACCGGCACCTCGTTCACCGTCGGGCCGCAGTGGACGCTGGTCAGCGCGCCGCTCGATGTGGCCAACTCCGGCCACACCAAGATGGTGGCCGAGATCTACATCAGCAGCACCGGGCGCAGTCTCGATATCGATGGGGCGACGCTTGCTCCCGGGAACGCCCGAGTCCCGGCCGACACCACTCCCCCCACCACCACCCTCTCCGGCCTGCCCTCAGGCTGGGTGCGCCGCACCGTCACCCTGACCTTCTCGGCCACCGATAGCGGCGGCTCAGGTCTCGCCAGGACCGAGTACCGCATCGACGACGGCGCCTGGCAGACGGGGAACTCGCTGAGCCTCATCCCCTCCGGTGTCTATGACGTCGACTACCGCTCGCTCGATAAGGCCGGCAACACCGAGACCGCCAAGAGCGCCACGGTGCGCATCGACAAGACCCGTCCGGTCGCCAAGGCGCTCTACAACCGCTCGGTGCGACGCGGCCGCTACGTGCGCCTCTACTACCGCGTCAACGACCGCATCAGCCCCAAGGCAAAGACGGTCAAGATCCGCATCTACCGGGGCAGCCGACGGATCAAGACGATCACCCTGCGCAACCGGCCGACCAACAAGAACCTCTCCTACCGCTTCCGCTGCAACTTCGCCCGCGGACGCTACGTCTACAAGGTCACCGCCGTCGATCTGGCCGGCAAGGTCAGCCGGCAGACCACCGCCAGTCGTAAGACGCTGTGGGTGAGGTGAGCGCGGCTGGGGTGTATAGGAATCCAAGGGAGGAGAAGCGTATGTGTGGCTCGAGAAGGTCAGTGCTCATCTACATCCCACTCCTTCTCGCGGTGGTGTGTTGCGGCGCACTGCTGCTGCCTGTGACCGCGGCCAGGGCGCACGAGGTATCGGCACCTTTCCCCGTTCGTGCACCCTGGCAGAGGATCGGTTCGACCATGCCCTCGATATCCGGGGAGGTCGCTGCGTGGACCGACTTCCGAAGCACGTGGACTGGCGGATACGGCACTGACATATATGCCTACGACCTCTCGAGCGCTAGCGAACTGCCTATCTGCACCGCCGATGGATATCAGGACTACCCGAGTGTTGGCGGCTCGTATGTGGTCTGGAGCGATAGGCGAGACGGTACCCAGGATATCTATGGCTACGATCTGAATGCGCAAGTGGAGTTTCCCATCTTCACAGCTGCTTCGGGGTACGGACCGCCAGCCTGCAACGGTCGCGATGTCATATCTGCTGCTACGGATTCTTCGGGTAGCAACTCTATTATTGTGTACGACATTATAGATGGTCAAATATATCAACTTGATAGCGGACCATCACTCGGATCACCTTCATGTGATGCTGATACTGCTGCATGGGTCAAGTTCACTCCAGGCAATGGAGATATACCTCCGTCGAGAAAGGTACAGTTCTGTAGTATTGATGGAGGAACAGTAAGTACGGCCTGTACTCGATACGACTGCTCCATAGGTAGAATCGGAGTATCTGGTAATATCATCATATGGAGTGAGTATCGATGGGATGAAGACAATGGCTACCACTACGGGGTCATGGGTGTAGATACTCTGACTGGCCATGTCTTCACAATATGTGATGACACGGGTACCTTCGGACCCAAGCCTTCAATCTCTGGAGACGTGGTGGTGTGGTCCGATGCTCGAAACGACTCCGGTGATATTTGGGGCTACGATCTGGCGTCAGCGCAGGAGTTTTCGGTCTGTTCATGGAGCGGCAGGCAACGCGCTCCATCGATTTCGGGTGGCACCGTTGTCTGGGAGGACGAGCATCGGACAGTGGATTCGGTCGACTACGGGAGTACCCATATCTGGGGCGCGACCCTGTCACTGAGTGATTCCGTCCCGCCGGTGACCTCTGTCACGGGTAGTCCGGTGGGGTGGAGCAAGACTTCGGTGAATCTGGTCCTCACCGCCAGCGACGAGGACTCCGGTATCGACTACACCGAGTACTCCCTCGACGCCGGTGCGACTTGGACCCAAGGCACAGAGCTGACACTTAGCGACGAGGGCCTCACCACGGTCCTCTACCGCTCGGCCGACCTGGCTGGCAACCTCGAGGAGGCCAAGTCCTGTGAGGTCAAGATCGACAGGCAGGCGCCGGCCACCACCGACGACGCCGACGACGCCTGGAGCGCCGACCCGGTCACCATCCACTTCTCGGTCTCCGAGCCCCTCTCTGGCGTCGACTACACCGAGTACTCCACCGACGGCGGCGCAACCTGGACGCAGGGCGACGAGGTGGCGATAGCCGATGAGGGCATCACCACTATCCTCTACCGCTCGAGCGATGTGGCCGGCAATGTGGAGGAGGCCAAGTCCTGTGAGGTCAAGATCGACAGGACGGCCCCCGCCACCGCCGACGATGCGGATTCCGCCTGGCACAACGGCGACCTCACCATCCACTTCTCGGCCACCGACACCCTCTCCGGTATCGACTACACCGAGTACTCCGTCGACGACGGTGCGACCTGGACCCAGGGCAGCGAGATGACTATCGCCGATGAGGGTCTCACGACTATCCTCTACCGCTCGGCCGACCTGGCCGGCAACCGCGAGGAAGCCAAGTCCTGTGAGGTCAAGATCGACAGGCAGGCGCCGGCCACCACCGACGACGCCGACGACGCCTGGAGCGCCGACCCGGTCACCATCCACTTCTCGGTCTCCGAGCCCCTCTCCGGCGTCGACTACACCGAGTACTCCACTGACGACGGCGAGACCTGGACCCAGGGCGACGAGGTGACCATCGGCGATGAGGGCGTCACTGAGATCCTCTACCGCTCGGCCGACCTGGCCGGGAACGTCGAGGAGACCAGGTCGTGTGAGGTCAGGATCGACACCGTAGCGCCCACCATCACCATCAACGCCCCGGCGGAGGGCGCGACCTACGTCAAGGACCAGGTGATCTACGCCGACTACGCGGCCGTCGATCAGGGCTCCGGCATCGCCGAGGTCACCGACTCGCTGGCCTTCGGCCTGACAATCGACACCGCCAGCACCGGCACCAAGACGTTCACCGTGACCGCTATCGACCAGGTCGGCAACACGGCCTGCGTCACGATCACCTACGAGGTCGCCTACCAGAGCGGGGGCATCAACCAGCCGGTCAACCCCGATGGCTCCTCGGTCTTCAAGATCAACCGCACCGTGCCCTTGAAGTTCAGCATCACCGACGCCGAGGGCCAGCCGTTCAGCGGCTTGGCGCCACGGCTCTACCTGGCCAAGCTCTCCGACGGCATCTGGGGCGATGAGGTCGAGGCGATCGACGACGTCGGTCCCGATGAGGGCAACCTCTTCCGCGAGACGGCTCCGGGGACTTACCAGTACAACCTGCGGGCCAGCACGCTCTCGGTGGGTACCTGGCGAGCCCGTATCGAGCTTGGGAACGGCGCCTGCCTCTACGCGGTGTTCTCGCTGAGATAGGGAGGGTCTTCTCCACCTTTTTGCACGAGGGGGAGGGGTCAAGGCGCAGACCCCTCCCCCTGCGTGGAGGTCGTGCAGGGCCGCAATCGGGATGACGCTTTCGCAAGTCGCGCCGGCACAATCGGATTGAACTTTCCGGGGCAGCCGGCGTGTGCCGACGAGCGGCCGACTAGACGTGTGGATACGGAAGAGGGTTGCTGCGGACGAGACGTCACCTGTCAAAGCTGCTGAGGCGCACCGTGCAGCACGGATGCGCCGCAGACGCACCTACTAGTCACGTCTGACCCCGGTTTCCTAAACCTGGTGTCGCAGGTTCGATTCCTGCCGGGGGCACCAAAGGTCCTGCGTATGGCGGGCTGCCTCCTTCGTCCCTCCCGATGAGAATGCCGGGGTGCGCCGCATCGAAAGGCTGCTAGGCTCATTTGACACCTCACGTGTCTGAGGAGGCTGACCCGGTGGCGTTCAACGAGCTCGATCTGAAGCGCATCGACAGGATCGTCGGCGGTCTGTGCCGCCGACGCACATGCCCGGATCTCGCCGACCAACTGCGGCTCGACTACGAGATCGACCGCCAGAGTGTGGTCGTCTTCGAAGAACGCCCCGACTGGAGGGACGCTACTGAGCGGATGCGCACGCCGGTCGCCAGGCTGCGCTTCGTGCGCACGACCGGAGTGTGGACCCTCTACTGGATGCGCGCCGACCTGAAGTGGCATCGCTACGAGCCGGCCGAGTCTACGGCAGACCTCGCATCGCTGGTCGATGTCATCGATCGCGACGAGTACTCCGCGTTCTTCGGCTGACTGAGACGACCTGGGCGACGTGGCCGGGGGCACCAGAGCCCTCCGATTCATCGTCGTCCTGCCCTGTGCCGATACTCCCTTCGGTCCTTCTGGAAGCCGAACGCTGTCCAACGCCACATGGAAGCCGAACGGTGTCCAGTCACATGGAGCGGAGGAGACACGGATGGGAGCGACATCTGAGGCGGAGGCGATGGTCTCCACCGAGCTGACGACGGTGGAGCGGACTGTCGTCCCCGACCCGCCGCCGCCAAATGCGGAGAAGCTGTTCCCCCACGAGCTCGCCAAGTACGACGCCAACGGCTACGGGCGCTGGCACTACGGTCCGGGGCTGCCGTTCGAGAAACGGCTCGATCTCATGCCGGCCGACTACGACGACACGGCCGCTGCCACGGAACGGCTCCTGCGCTTCTTCACCATCACCGACATCCACATCACCGACTTCGGCTCGCCGGCGCAGGCGATCGCCTTCGGGTTCAAGGGCGGCATCTCGTCTGCCTATTCCGGCGTCATGCTCTACACGACTCACGTGCTCGACGCCGCGCTGCGTCGGGCGAACGCCATCCACGAGATCGCTCCCCTCGACTTCGGGATCTCCCTCGGCGACGCCTGCAACAACACCCAGCTCAACGAGCTGCGCTGGTACCTCGACGTCCTCGACGGCAGGACCATCGACCCCCTGTCGGGGTCTGACCGCGGCGCCGACCGCGAGTTCGACTACCAGATGCCGTTCCAGGCCGCCGGCCTCGACGCGTCCATCCCCTGGTACCAGACGCGCGGCAACCACGACCACTTCTGGATGGGCTCCCTGGCGGTGAACGACTACCTGCGCGAGACGTACGTCGGGGAGGACATCCTCGACATGGGCGACATCATCAACGACCCGCGCGGCGTGGACAGCCGTGGCTTCTACATGGGCTCTCTGGACTGCACCACCCGCTACGCCGACGTCTACGGCGCGGGACCGGTGGACGCCTTCCCCTCGCGCCCGAAGGTGCCGGCCGCCGATCCCGCGCGTCGCTCGCTCATGCCGGGTGAGTGGATGACCGGGTTCCTTGACTCAGCATCGGCTCCCAAGGGCCACGGGTTCGACCGCGCCGGCGCCGATGCGAGCTTCGCCTGCTACACGTTCGAACCCCGGTCGGACGTGCCGCTGAGGGTGCTCGTGCTGGACGACACGCAGCGCGACGACGACCCCTGCGACCAGGGTCGCGGCACCGGTCACGCCTCGATCGACCGGGAACGCTTCGACTGGCTGGTGCGCGAGCTCGATCGCGGCCAGGAGGACGGTGTGCTGATGGTCATCGCCGCGCACTGTCCCATCGCGGTCGAACCGGCGGAGTCGCTCCTCGGCTGGAGCGAGTTCGCCTGCCTCACCGAGCCCGAGTTCATCGCGAAGCTGCAGACCTACCCGAACCTCGTCCTGTGGATCGCCGGGCACCGCCACTTCAACACGATCACGCCGGTCCCGTCACCCGACTCTGACCGCCCTGAGCTCGGCTTCTGGGAGGTCGAGACCTCGTCGCTGCGGGACTTCCCGCAACAGCTGCGCACCTTCGAGATCGTCCGCAACAGCGACGGTACCGTCTCGATCTTCGCGGCGAACGCCGACACGGAGATCGAGGAGGGCTCGCCGGCTGCGCGCTCGCGGAGCTACGGGGTCGCGGCGCTGCAGATCTTCGCCCAGGGGCCTCTCGTCGCGCCCAGCCTGCCCCTGCTGCCGACGGGGTCGTACAACGCCGAGCTCGTCGTGCCGCTGAGCCCGGAGATGAGGGCGTGTCTGGGTCGATAGGTGCCCCTCCGGAAGGTGTTCCGCCGGGAGGTGCCCTGCAGGAGGGCGTCTCTGCGGAAGGTGCCCCGCCGGGAGTTGCCGCTCCGGACCCGCCGACGATAGGTCAGGTCCTGAGCCCGCCCTTCGGCCACTTGAGCTCGCCGTCGTCCAGTGCGGTCAGGCCCGCCTTGAGGACCTTCGCCATCTCGGCGACACGCCAGCCGAGGCAGCGGGTCGCGTACATGCCCACCTCGTCACGGCGGATGGCGTCGACCTCCCATTCGGGGAACGGGAAACCCTGGAGCGCCATTGCGCCGGTGTAGCCGCCGATGCTCCTGTCGGGCCGCTCGGGCCCGACAGCGACGACGACCATGTCGTGCATCTGTGCCCACGAGGCCATGGTCTGGATGCAGTGCTCGTGCCCGCCGTGGCGGTCCCAGGCCACGGTGGCGAAGCCGGCGGCCTTGTTCCGCCACGGCCGGCCGAGCATCTCCGCCGACATCGAGCGGTCCATGAACGCCTTCAGCTCCGCCGTCACCGACATCCAGTAGACGGGGCAGCCGAAGATGATCCCGTCGGCTTCGAACACGAGCTCGGCGACCTCCCGGAAGGCGTCGGCCGTCGGCCCGTAGCAGTGACAGAGCACGTCGCGGTCGGGCGAGTCCTGGCACTCGTACGTGGAGCGGCAGGGCAGCAGCTTCTTGCCGGCGATGCTGGCGAACTCGGTGGTCACGCCGGGGAGCTCGGCAGCGGCCTCCAGCGCTTCGCGCACCTGGATCTCCGTGTTGCCGTGGCGCGGGCTCCAGGCGCACCCGAAGATCTTCACCTCAGTCGTCATGCGCCGCCTTCTGGGTCGCCCGCTTCACCTTCTCGTAGGCCTTCTCGGCGGCCTTCTGCACGTAGCGGTTCTCGTCGTTGGTCGCCGCCAGGTGAAGCGGACGGAGGGCGCTCTCGTCGCCGATCTTGCCCAGTGCCTCGGCGGCCAGCTTGCGCAGGAGCGGATCGGTGTGGCGGAGCGCGTCGATCAGCACCGGCACCGCTCTCGGGTCGCCGGCCTCGCCGAGCACGAAGGTCACGTCCTGACGGCGGTGCACGCTCTGCCTGTCGGTGTGCACGAAGATCATCGCGTCGACGGCCGCTGGGCCGGCCAGGACGAGCGCCTCGCGGACGACGCCGAGGCGGCGGATGTTCTTGGTCGAGAGCTCGTTGATGCAGAAGTCGATCATCTCCGCCAGCGCCTCCGACGCCTGCCGTGCGACCTCGGGGTCGCGGTTGCGGGCGGCTTTCACGAGTCCCTCGACGCTCCCCTGCGCGCGCAGTTTCTCGACGTCTGGTGGCGAGAACAGGCCCATCTCGTCTCCTGTGGCAAGGTCGTGGTCGGTGCGTCCGCACTGTACCCCACGCGCTCCGCACGGGCTACTCCGGCAAGTGGCGGAAAGGACGTCGAAGATCAGGGACTTGATCTCTCTTCGAACATGTCGGAAGCGGCCATACGACCCGCCTGCGAGTTCCGAATCCGACAGCAGAAATCCGGGGGTTGACTTGAATCGGAAGAAGGAGTCGAATGGCAGCATCTCTTCGCGCCAAGGGGGGGGCCGTGGCGATCGAGCTCGACGACATCGACCGTCAGATCGTCGATCTGCTGCTTGTGGACGCTCGCATGTCCGCTGCCGAGATCGGTCGCCGCTTGGACACGTCCGTGTCGGAACGCTCGGTGCGCTACCGGATAGAGCGGCTGCGTCGCGGCGGCGTCGTCCGGATGAGCGCTGTGGTGAGCCCCCAGGCGCTTGGCTACGAGGTCACCGGGGACGTCCTCATCGAAGTCGCCGCCGGCAAGCTGCGTCAGGTCGCCGAGGAATTGACCGGCTTCGCCAATGTCAGCTACGTGGCGGCGTCCGCGGGCGAGGGTGACCTAAGCATCCAGGTGTACGCGCGCGACAACCAGGAGCTGATGCGCTTCGTCGACGAGGTCGTCGGCCGCACCGAAGGTGTGGTGCGCACCCGCACGGTGGTCGTTCCCTGGAAGCTCAAGGACGTCTACGAGTGGCGGATCCCCCCGGAACAATGAAGAGGAGGTGAGCTTCTGGATGATGCGCTGGAGTCGGTTCACGTGGACGTCGTGTCGTGACGTCTCGGCAGAGGCGATGAGCTGCTGCAGCGAGCGTCGCGTTGCGACCATCTGAAAGGGGAGAGAGTGGCTGAAGAGCAACTGGCCTTCGCTCGCAAGGCGAGCGGCCTGGTTCGCGGCCTCTCGATGTGGGACGCCTTCGGCGTCGGGTTCATGAACCAGGGCCTCACGCCCAGCATCTGGGTCATGACGAGCCTCGGTCTCGGCGTCTATCTCGGCGGGAACCTGTGGCTCGCCGTCGTCATCTCGGTCATCCTCGCCGGTATCGGCTTCCCCATCGTCTGGGGTGTGCTCGGCGGCTCCATGCCGCGCTCCGGCGGTGAGTACATCTACAACTCGCGCATCATCCACCCGATCATCGGTATCGCCGAGAGCTTCGGCAACGCGGTCGTGTGGATCATGTGGATCTACGTGCTGGCGCCGTGGATCGCCGACCCGGGCTTCGTGATGCTCGGCGGCTTCATGGGCTGGGAGGGCCTGGTCGATTTCGCCCTCAACCCATGGGGCATGTTCGTGATCGCCACCGTCACGAACATCATCGCGTTCTTCTTCGTCGTGTTCGGCGTGAAGATCTTCGCGCGGGTGCAGAAGGTGGTGATGGTCTTCGGCATCGGCGGCTGTATCGTCCTGTGCATCGCGCTGTCGCTGTACAGCCAGCAGGACTTCATCAGCGCCTGGAACGCGACGGCGGCCGAGTTCGGGTCGCTGGACTACGACCAGTTCCTGGCCGCGGTCAACGAGGCGGCCGGGACGACGATGCCGACCACCTGGAACTGGAACGACACGCTCGGCACCATGGTCGCCGGCTCGTGGCTGTTCGCCTACAGCTACTGCATCACGTTCATCGCCGGCGAGGTCAAGCGGCCCGACAAGACCATCATGTTCTCCAACCTGTTCGCCATCCTGGTGCCGGCGGCATTCATGATCTGGGTCGCGCTGGCCCTCTACAAGATGGTCCCGTTCGACTTCCTCTCGGCGACGCAGTGGCTCGACAACAACGGCACCGACATGATCGAGGGCTATAACCTGCCCTGGTCGACCCACTTCGTCGGTCTGCTGGCCATCGTCAACGCCAACAAGCTGCTGCTGTTCATCGCCACGCTGTCGTTCCTGGCGTTCGACCTGTGGTGGGTGGCGCTCTCGTACCTGGCGTTCCCCCGCATCATCTTCGCCTGGGGCATGGACCGGATGGGTCCCAAGTGGTTCACCGACATCAACCCGCGCTGGGCGTCGCCGGTCAAGAACCATGTGCTGTGCTTCGTCCTGGGCCAGGCGGGCATCGCGCTGTACGTGTTCTGGACCACCAACCCCATCGCCGGGCTGGCCGTGACGGCCATGGAGATCTTCTCGGTGTTCGGCATCACGGCGATCGCCGCCCTCATCTTCCCGTACGTGCCCAAGGCGCGCGGGATCTGGGAGGCCTCGCCGTACAAGAACTGGAAGATCCTCGGCATCCCGGTCGTCACGCTCGGCGCGCTCGTGAACATCGTCTACCTGGCGATCCTGGCGTACTACTTCTTCTTCGCGCCGGTCCAGCTGGAGGGCTTCACCCTCAACGCCGGACTCACGATCGCCGTGACGTGGGCGCTCGGGTTCATCTGGTACTTCTTCTGGGGCTGGCGCAGCAAGTCGAAGACGGGCATCGACGTCTCGATGACCTACGGCGAGCTGCCGCCCGAGTGACGGACGCAAGGAGCCGACCGACCGGCGCATCAGCGATATCGACCGCATGAGGCGAGGTGGTCGGACCAGATCCGAACGGGGCCGGTGCCGTGTGCCGGCGCCGGCCCCGTTCGGCGCCTCTGCGACAAGGGGAGACACCGCATGATCAAAGTGTTCTTCGCCACCGACATCCACGGGTCGAACGTGTGCTACCGCAAGTTCCTCAACGCCCTGCCGATCTACGGCGTCGACGTCGCCATCCTGCTCGGCGACCTCACGGGCAAGGTGCTGGTGCCGCTGGTCGAGAAGTCGAGCAGCTCGTGGGAATGCACCTTCATGGGTCAGCATGTGGACATCGAGACCAAAGAGGAGCTCGAGAAGATCAAGAAGAGCATCGAGAACGCCGGCTACTACTGGGTCCACCAGACGCGCGACGAGTTCGAGGACACCCGATCGGATCCCGAGAAGGTCGATGCGCTGTTCAAGAAGCTCGTCCTCGAGCGGGTCCAGGAGTGGCTCGACCTGGCCGACGAGCGGCTGGAGGGCAAGCCGTTCGAGATGTACATGGCGCCGGGCAACGACGACTGGTTCGTGATCGACGAGATGATCGACGCGGCCAAGCGCATCAAGCCCTGCGACATGCGCAACGTCGACCTCGACGGGCACGAGATGATCACCTGCTCGTGGAGCAACCCGACGCCCTGGGACACCCCCCGGGAGGTCCCCGAGGAGGAGCTCACCGAGAAGCTCGAGGGGCTCTGCCAGCTCGTCGAGAAGCAGGAGACGGCGATCTACAACTTCCACGTGCCGCCTTACGGCTACTCGCTCGACCTCTGCCCCAAGCTCGACGAGAATCTCGTCATGGCGGCCGAGGAGAAGATCCACGCCGGCAGCGTCGGCGCCAAGCAGGTCATCGAGAAGTACCAGCCGCTGCTCGGCCTGCACGGCCACATCCACGAGAGCCGCGGGGCCCAGAAGGCCGGCCGGACGCTCATCATCAACCCCGGCAGCGAGTACTCCGAGGGTATCCTGAAGGGCGTCATCATCATGCTCGACAAGAAGAAGATCAAGGACTACGTGTTCACCTCGGGTTGAGGCCGCCCGGGGCAGCGCGAGAAGGAACGCAGCACACGTCAACGGACCCGCCTCTTGCGGAAGAGACGATCGGGGGTCGATCAGAGCTCATGGCACAACCGCAGAAACCATTCATCCTGCCGAAGGACATCCCTCTGGACCAGTACCCGGCCCCGGAGGTGTTCCTGACCGAGGGCAAGCGGATCACCGAGGAGGCCGAGAAGCAGGGG
>Ga0209164_1001937_pt1 | contig 24052 bp, 19 predicted proteins | sample MTBNYHSulfiMetaG_FD_187458 | JGI IMG/M metagenome (GOLD analysis project Ga0209164, IMG submission 187458) | Enrichment culture microbial communities from rom New York Harbor, USA that are MTBE-degrading - MTBE-NYH (New York Harbor Sulfidogenic)... | ecosystem: Environmental > Aquatic > Marine >... | reverse complement strand
AAGAGCGACCGGTCGATATCCGATAAGCCGCTGACGTCACAGCAGCTATCGGAGGTGCTCTGGGCAGCGGATGGGGTGAACCGCGAAGACGGAAAGCGGACTGCGCCTTCGGCGATGGCAAGATATCCAATTGACCTCTATGCAGTGACGGCCAAAGGCGCGTATCGTTACAATGTTGCCAGGCATGAACTTGTGCCGGTGGCGGAGGGGGACTTCAGGGTGCAGACGGGGCGGCAGCCGTTCGTGGGGACAGCGCCACTGAATATCGTGTTCGTGGCGAATCTGGAGAAGTTCACGGACCCGCGCCGGCCGGAGCGGCAGATGCCGAAGGAGCTGAAGATGCAGTGGGCAGCCATTGAGGCTGGATGCCAGTCGCAGAATGTGTATCTCTACTGTGCGTCCGAGGGCCTTGCGACTGTGATCCGCGGGATGGTCGACAGGGATGCCCTTGGCAAGACGCTGAAGCTGACCGCCGAGCAGGAGGTGATCTGCGCTCAGACGGTAGGATTGCCAAAGCCGCCGGATGAGATATAACGACAGATAAGCTATGAAACCGGAGCCTTAGGATTCCGCAGACTTGCACAGATTCAGAGGGGCAGATAGTGGAAGCGACCAGTGACGCAGCCAAGGATTTGGCAACGGCAGACCAGCCGCCAGCCAAGGCAACTAATCGGCTTTGCATGATGGGACTGAATGCCGGGGTGTTAGTGCTGGCCGTCAACATTCTGGTGATCACGGTTCCGTGTCTCCTTGGGAATCTGCCCGTGTTTGGCATTTTCGGGGGTCCGGGTGGGCTCTACAGACTGCAACTGGTGTCCGGCCTGCAGATATCTCTGGCGGGCGCGGTAATAGGAATCTGTGTTGTCGGGTTGATTCGTGTGCTGCGAAGCAAAGGTGCGGAACGGGGCATCGGCGAAGCCTTTGGCGGGATTCTGGCTGCTCTGGCAGTTGTGATAGTAGCGTGTCTGCAGTTAGTTGTTGCGACATTTGCGCCGGTATAGGACTGGAGGATTTGCACATTGAGAAACGCAGAGGGCAAAGGGGCTGGATGTCAAGTCAGAACAGGAGGTAACCTGTGCACAGGCAGCGCGAGTGCCTGGATAACGCTGAGCGACCCTGCAGGTCAGGCCCTATGAAGATACACATAGAGTTCATTTGCGCGGCGGTGCTAGTGTGTCTGTTTACGGGCGCGGCCGGATGCAGGGACGAGACGTCTGACAGCCGCGAGACGGCTGGCCCGGCCCGGCAAGAAGCAACACGTCAGCCAGCCAATCCCATTGGGAGAGAGCCGACCACAATACCCTCCTCAAGGCCACACTTGGCGCGCAACTATCGAGTGGTACATGTATTTGTGCCTCTGTGCGATAACCGGAATCAGGGGATCGTTCCTGTTCCGGCGTCACTTGGGAATGGTCAGGATGCTGCAGGCAATCTGTATTGGGGCGCGATGTATGGCGTTAAGACATTCTTCAGAAAACGTCAGGAGTGGAAAAGCCTTAAGTGTATACCGACCCGGGAGAGAAGCGAAATCCTCGAGACTATCGCGTTTCACAGGGGCAACACCTATGTGATAGCACAAGCATACAATGGGGCCATGATGAAGGCGGCTCTTGCGGATTTCTTTGGTGCGGCGGCGGGCAGATATCGTCAGAGATTCATTGTCACGGATACGGCCGGGGATATAGAGATGGAGGCAGGGTCGGATTCGGACCTGATCTGTTTTGCCGGGCACAATGGCCTGATGGATAACGCGATCGAGTTCCCATCCAATCTCAGCTCGGGTGCTCACCCGGAATTCGCCATTGTTCTGGCATGCAAGAGCGACCGATACTTCTCATCAAGGCTTTTTGAAGCGGGGTGCAAGCCGCTGATCACGACATCGGGTCTGATGGCGCCGGAGGCATATACGCTGGAGGCAATAATTCGGGCATGGTCCGATGGCGGCACGGGGGACTCAATCCACCAGGCTGCCGCTGAGGCGTATTCAGAATACCAGAAATGCTCGCTGACGGCAGCCAAGAGGCTGTTTGTTGTCCGCACGCAGCCTTAGCCAGCGCAGAGAACGACTGTGCGGATCGGGCCGCAGTGCATGACAGGTGGAAGGTAAAGGGCATCCAGAAGGATGCCCCGAGCGATTCCATAATTACTTCTTCGGGCAGGCCGGCGCGTTGGGGTCTTTGCAGCCGCCGCAGTTGGGCTTGTCGTTGCCGCACTTGGCGGTGGGCTGGCTATTCGGGTCGCATTTCGGCTTATCGCCGCTGCACTTCGGGGCCGGCTGGCTGTTCGGGTCGCACTTGGGTGCATCGCCGGCACAGGCGGGGGTCATCGATTTCATTTCGCACGGAGACTCGCACCTGGAGCAATCCTGGGTGCAAATCACGGCGTAGGCCGCAGTGGTGAGAATCACTGCAATGACTGCTGCTGCAAGAACTTTCTTCATTCTGTGTTCCTTATCAAAGAGTACGTCTATCCAGTTTAAGGTTTATCCTAGCAACTCGCTAGGATAACAGAATCAGATGTCTAATACAAGGAAGTTATTGCCTTTGTTCGGAATTATCCGAGCGCAGCCAGAATCTTTTTCCTCTCGTCGGCGGAGAGCTCACGCTCTCCGGCGGCGGCATTGGTCACCACCTGTTCCGGCTTTGTCGCCCCGGGGATCGAGCAGGGCAGCGTCGGATGAGAGAATGTGAATCGGATAGCCGCAGTGACCATCTCGTTGCCGGGCTTGAGGACCTTGCGGAGCTTCTCAACTACGGCAAGCTGCTTGTCGAGCTTGGCCTGTCTGTCGCCGCCATCATGCCAGGCAGCGCGGACTTCGTCAGTGAACCTCGTTGACTTGTCATACTTGCCCGAGAGGAGACCCATTGCGACAGGGCCACGGACGAGGACGGCAATGCCGTGTTCCTGACAGTAGGGCAAGACATCGCTCTCGGCGGAGCGGTTGAGCAGTGAGTAGTCGAGCTCGACAACCGCGCACTTGCCGCCGGAGAGGTTGTTGAACTTCTTTATAACCTCAAGGCTGTTGGTGCTGATGCCATAGCAGCGCACGTGGCCTTCCTTGACGAGGGCGTCGAAGCCCTGGATGTATATAGAGGGATCCTCTATGGTGGCTTCGTGACATAATACGACATCGAGCCAGTCGGTGTGGAGGCGGCCGAGGATCGCATGGCCGCAGAGGCGTATCATATCGGGGGTCGTCTTAGGGACCCTGCAGCCGCTGCGTCCACCGTAGTGGCCTATCTTGCTGACAATATATGTCAGATGGCGCCTGCCTCCGAGCGCTCTTCCGAGTCGTATCTCGCTGGAGCCGTGCTCGGTGCCATACGCTTCGGCGGTGTCGATGAGGTTCATGCCGGTCTCGAAGGACTTGTGAATTATCCGGAGAGCGGTGTCCTCGGTCATGTCTCCCCATTGTCCGCCGAGGTTCCATGTGCCGAGTCCCACTGCCGATACTTTCCAGCCTGTCTTTCCGAAGTCACGATAAAGCATGTTTTTGACCTTTCTGTAAACCAGCTTCACAGACAAATAAGGGCAACCATAACTGCCGGGGTTGCCCTTTATAGCGATTATCTACCTTGCGGTCGCTAGCGGTAGTCTATCTTGAGGAGTCTCTGCTCGGTCATGGCGATCGGGTCCGAACGGAATACATCTATCCGCGAAGGAGCGAGTAACTGCCCGTTGCTCACCACACGGTAGCCGTAGGCCCGCGCGATAAGTCTCTTACCGTCGGCATGCTGCAGGACGACTATATCCGCACTGGTCGCGTCGGCGCCTGACTGATACCAGGCAAGGTCGCCGGCGGATTTCACCGGATAAGCCCAGTTGCCCAGGATCCGTACAGGCGAAGAAGTCGGGGTATGTCCGAGCATGCTGCCGGTGAAACATGCGAGTACGAGCCTGGAATACTCGAGGGGCGTGACAATGTCTGGCAGCCACTGCATGCCCGTTTCAGGTGACTCCACTGGAGTGAAGACCCCGGAAGTGAGCTGCCACACATACTGACCCTCAGGTTCGGCGCCGGATATGAGGATGAATTCGGCTGCCGGGGCTATCTCCTGGCTCTGGCGGGTCATGTAGTAGCTGCCGTCTTCCCTGTAAGACTCGATAAAGCTGCTCATCTTCACGGAGGCAGGCGGGACTTCGACGGTGTCCACGGAGACAGCGGGGCCGGAAGAGACCTTGCAGCCGCACGCCATGCTGAGAATGATGGCTGCGGCCAGGACAAAACCGAGATATGCCTTCATATACAGCTCTCCAAAAGAAACAGTCTCAGCCCTGACCTTCGCCGTTGTAGCGGATGCTGGCCAGCCCCTGAAGCATACGCCACCTGGATTTCACATCGTTCCTGGCCATCTCGAGAAGCCTGCTTGCCCTGTCGGGATCGATCTGCTTGAGCGCTTTGTAACGCGTCTCGGAATTGCGATACTCCTCGAGATTGTCCATGGGCTCCTTGGAATCGATCTGCAGGGGGTTCTGGCCCTGTGCTGCGAGGTCCGGGTTGTATCTGTAAAGGGGCCAGTGCCCGCTGGCGACGGCCTTCTTTTGATGTTCCGTTCCCTGTGAGATATCGTAGCCATGGGCGATGCAGTGGGCATAGGCCAGTATCAGCGAAGGCCCGTTGTAGGCCTCGGCTTCGATAAAAGCCTTGACTGTCTGGTTCGGGTTGGCGCCTATGGCGACTCTGGCTATGTAGATGTTGCCATAGCTCATGGCCATCATGGCCATGTCCTTCTTGCCCATCGGCTTGCCGCCGGCTGCGAATTGAGCAATGGCACCGCGCGGAGTGGACTTGGACATCTGACCGCCGGTGTTTGAGTACACCTCGGTATCGAGGACAAGCACATTGACATTCTTGCCGCTGGCCAGGACGTGGTCGAGGCCGCCGTAGCCGATGTCATAGGCCCAGCCATCGCCACCGAGAGCCCATACGCTCTTGTGGGAGAGGTAGTCGGTGACGGTCAGCAGCTGGGTGCAGACATCACATTTGGATTTGTTCAAAGCCGCTTTCAGCTGGTCGATTCGGGCACGCTGGGCCTCGATGGCCTCGGCAAAGGGGTCGTCCTTCAGGGCAGCCTCCTTCACGTCTTTGGCCAGAGCCGGATCGACACACTTGCCTTCAACTGCCTTGTCGAGCAGCTCGACGGCATACTGCCTGAACTGGTCGACGGCCAGCCTCATACCCATCGCAAACTCGGCGTTGTCTTCGAAGAGGCTGTTGCTCCATACCGGGCCGCGGCCGTCGTGACGGACGCAGTAGGGCGTCGTCGGCAGGTTGCCGCCGTAGATGGACGAGCAGCCGGTGGCGTTGCCGATCATCGCGCGGTCGCCGAAGAGCTGTGAGAGAAGTTTGACGTAAGGTGTTTCGCCGCAGCCGGCACACGCGCCGGAGTATTCGAACAACGGCTGAATGAGCTGGCTGCCCTTTATGGTGCCCGGCTTGAAGAGCTTCGGGTCGGTGTTCGGTACGGAGAGGAAGTAATCGTAATTCTTCGCCTCTATCTCGCGGAGCGGCTCTTGCAGCGCCATATTGATCGCCTTGCGGCCGGTCGGTTGCTTGTTGGCATCCTTCTCCTGCGCCGGGCAGATGAGGACGCATGCGCCGCAGCCGGTGCAGTCCTCCGGCGCAGCCTGCACAGTGAACTTCATGCCCGTGAATTCCTTGCCCTTGGCATCGGCGCTCTTGAATGATTCTGGCGCTTTCTCGGCGTATGACTTGTCGTAGGCTTTTATGCGAATGCTGGCGTGCGGGCAGATGAGTGAACACTGGCCGCACTGTATGCACACATCCGGCTCCCAGACAGGAATATGGACCGCGATGTTGCGTTTCTCGTACTGGGTCGTACCTGTGGGGAACTTGCCATCCACGGGCATCTTGCTGACGGGAAGCTTGTCGCCGTTTCCGGCCATTATCTCGGCCGTGACTTGCTTGACGAACTGCGGGGCGTCTGCCGGCACAACTGGCGGCCTCTTGTGCTTGCTTGTGACCTGGCCGGGCACCTTGACCTCGAATATCTTGGAGAGTGCGGCATCGACGGCAGCATTGTTCATCGCCACTATCTTCTCGCCCTTTTTGCCATAGGACTTATAGATAGCCTCCTTGATCGCCTCGACCGCTTGTTTCACATCGATGACGCCGCTTATCTTGAAGAAGGCCGTCTGCATTATCACATTGATGCGCGGGCCAAGGCCGATACCTTCGGCAATGTCGATGGCATCGATGACGTAGAACCTGAGCTTCTTGTCGATGATCTGCTGCTGCATCTCCTGCGGGAGCGTGTCCCAGACGTCGTCCGGCCCATGCATGCTTGTCAGCAGGAACGTGCCCCCTTTCTTCGCCGAAGAGAGCATATCATACTTATCCAGGAAGCTGGGGTTGTGACATGCAACGAAGTCCGCCTCGTCAACCAGGTAAGGGCTCCTGATCGGATTCTTGCCGAATCGCAGATGCGAGACGGTCATCGCGCCTGCCTTCTTGGAGTCATAGACGAAATAGCCTTGGGCATAGTTGTCTGTGAGCTCGCCGATTATCTTGATGGTATTCTTGTTGGCGCCGACCGTTCCATCCGAGCCAAGGCCATAGAACATTGCGCTGTACTGGCCCCTGGTTTCCACCTTGAATGACTCATCGACAGGAAGGCTTGTATTGCACACATCGTCAATGATACCGACTGTGAAGCCGTTCTTCGGGGTCTTTGCGTCGAGGTTGTCAAAGACGGCCTTGACCATAGCAGGCGTGAATTCCTTCGAGCCCAGACCATACCTCCCGCCAACGACGAGCGGCCATGATGTGAAGGGTGTGTTGCCGGCAGCCATTTGCTCACCGATTGCTGTCCGCACATCGAGGTATAACGGCTCGCCGAGAGCCCCCGGCTCCTTCGTCCTGTCCAGCACTGCGATCTTCTTAGTGCTCTTCGGAAGTGCAGCCACAAAATCCTTTCCGCTGAAGGGCCGGTACAGCCTGACCTTCACCACGCCGACCTTTGCACCCTTGGAGCTGAGGTATTCGACGGTCTCGTGCGTGGTCTCAGCTCCACTGCCCATTATGATTATGACCTTCTCCGCATCCGGCGCGCCGACGTAATCGAACAGGTTATACTTCCTGCCGACGATCTTCGCGAACTTCGCCATCGTGTCCTTAACGATTTGCGGGGTCGCTGCGTAGTATTTGTTGACGGTCTCCCTTCCCTGGAAATACACGTCCGGATTCTGCGCCGTGCCGCTTATCATTGGCCTGTCGGGGCAGAGTGCCCGGGCCTTGTGTGCAGCTACGAGGTCGTTATCGATCATCGCCCGCATATCATCCTTCGTGAGCTCCTGCACCTTCAGGACTTCGTGGCTTGTGCGGAACCCGTCGAAGAAATGGAGGAACGGCACGCGGCTGGCCAGTGTCGCCTGCTGCGCTATCAGTGCAAAATCCATCACCTCCTGAACATCGCCCGAACACAGCATCGCAAAGCCCGTCTGCCGACACGCCATCACGTCCGAATGGTCACCGAAGATCGACAGCGCCTGGCAAGCAAGCGAACGCGCCGAGACATGGAACACGGTCGGCGTCAACTCGCCTGCTATCTTGTACATGTTCGGTATCATCAGCAAAAGGCCCTGCGAGGCCGTGAAGGTCGTTGTCAGTGCGCCTGCTGCAAGCGCGCCGTGCACCGCACCAGCCGCTCCGCCCTCAGACTGCATCTCAGTCACCGACGGAATGGTCCCCCATATGTTCGGCTCTTTGCTTGCGGTCTTGGCGTCAGACATCTCGCCCATCGGCGAGCTCGGCGTGATAGGATATATCGCGATCACTTCGTTGGTGGGATGGGCAACGTGTGCAACAGCCGTGTTGCCATCAATCGTAACCATTTGGCGAGACATTGTAGCTCCAATGCAAAAAAGTTCAAAAAAGCCTCTGCGGCGCTCTCAGACCCAAACCACGGGGTGTAGGGTAAACCTGTTTTATACAGCTTCTCGTACGGTTTCGCAAAGGATTTCTGACGTGAAAACACGGAAGGCCTTGGGCCTTGGGTGGCCCGGCGCACGCGGCGAACATACTCCGTGCAGGAGGATCGCCATCCGCCTGGCCATAGCCGACGGGGGTTCTAAATGATCTCGGCGAGCTCTATCTCAAAGGTCAGGTCCTTGCCGGCCAATGGATGGTTCCCATCCACAGTTACCGTCTCTTCGGTCGCCGCTGTAACAAGCACAACTACAGCCCCATCGGGCGAGCCAAAGCGCAGTTGCTGGCCCACCTTGGGATCGAACCCGGCCGGCAGCTCGCTCCGGTCGATCACCACCACTCGCTCTTCCGCTCTCTCCCCATATGCCTCATTCGCTGCTATGCGCACCGTGGCCGAGTGTCCAGCTTCCATGCCGACTACCGCATCCTCAAAACCGGAGATAAGCTCCCCATGGCCAAGCGTGAATGTAAGAGCCTCGCCGCCGACATTCGAGTCAAATACCGTTCCATCGTCCAGTCTGCCGGTGTAGAAGACCCGTACGGTATCACCTGCCTTTGCCTGTGCCATCATATTCCTTTCAGCGTACAGCAACAAAAGACCCCACGGCGGAAAGCCGCCGTGAGGTCTTCATCTGGATTCAATTTCCGAGAGCTATCTCAGTAGCGTCCGCCACTGCCGGCTCCGCGCGGGCCGCCGAAGCCTCTGCCGCCGCCACGGTTGCCGCCACCACCGCCAAAGCCGCCTCTGCCGCCCGGCCTGCCGCCACCGGAACGACCGCCCTCAGTGCGGGGCTTCGCTTCGTTGACATTCAGGGCGCGGCCATTCAGGTCCTGACCGTTCAGGCCATCAATGGCTGCCTGGGCCTCCGCCTGATTCGGCATCTCGACAAAGCCGAAACCGCGGGATTCGCCGCTGAACTTGTCCTTGATGATGCTTGCCGATGACACTGAACCAAAGGCGCCGAACGCCGTCTTCAAGTCCTCTTCGGTGGCATTGAAAGAAAGGTTTCCAACATAGATATTCATTTCGAACTCCTAAAACATAGCGCTTGCCGGACATGCCGGGATTCACTTGCCACCGAGGCAACTGGAAGGCGTACGTATCCTTCTTCTCCGCTGTAAAAATGCCGGAAGCGTTAATAGACCTATTCCGCCGATCAAACCACAACTTGTTGAAGATTCCCCTCACGAACGGCTCACTGGATGCCTTGGAGTGCCATATGCAAAAGGCAGGATACCAACATGCCCCCCGGCAAACTATCACCAGAAAGAAAAACCTCACCAAACAGGTCTCGGCCAACTTGTCAAATATCGCACAGCGACAGCCAGAACCGGCTTTCGCTGCCTTGCCGTGGCGCACTGGCAGCCACAGCACGCTAACCTTATATCGACCACAACGGCAATTGTCAAACAAAATTGCTGCAAAAAATCCTGTTTGTGGGGAGTGCTACTTGAGCTTTCGGCCCAGTATCTCCGAGACCACCCTCGGATTCGCCTGCCCCTTTGTCTTCTTTATCACCTCGCCCATCAGGAACCCCATCGCTTTCTTACCCTTCTTCGCATCCCTTGTGTCTGCCACAGCCTGCGGATTTGCCTTGATCACCTCATCCACCACGCCTTCCAGCTCTCCCGCATCGCTCTTCTGAAGCAGGCCCTGCTGGCGGACTATCTCGAGAGGGTGTATAAGGCCGTGGCCTGAAGCGACATTGGCCACGGATATAATTACGGTCGTGGAGGCGGCGGTAGAACTGATTTGACCGATAGCTATCATCCGGCATATCTCGGCGACATGTTTGGCAGGGACCCCAAGTTGTACTACGCTGCATTCCTTGAGGTTTGCCTGCTTCATCAAGTCCTGCGTAATAATGTTACATGCACGCTTGGGTTCGCCGCCCAGGTCCACAATCTCCTGGAAATACTCTGCGGTCGATCTATCCATCGTCAGCACGCCCGCGTCGTAGTCACTGAGCCCATACTCACTGACGAACCGCATCTGCTTCTGTAGCGGCAGCTCACACAACCTTGCCCTTATCTCGCTCCGCCATTTCTCCGTCATCACGACCGGCACCAGGTCCGGGTCGGGCATATACCTGTAATCGTGCGCCTCTTCCTTCTCCCGCTGCAGCACCGTCTCCTGCTTTGTATCATCCCAGCCGCGCGTGCTCTTGTTACCCATCTCCATCGTCACGCCCGTCTCAGCGAATGCATCAAGCTGCCGCTGCACCTCATGCGCCACGCTCCGCTCTATCGCCCGGAAGCTGTTGAGGTTCTTCACCTCGACTATCGGCGTCTTGTACTCCTTCCCATCCCGCGTGATGACAAGGTTCACATTCGGCTCGAAGCGCATGTGCCCCTTCTGCATATCCGCTTCCGAGACGCCCAGATAACGGACTATCCTCTGTAGCTGCTGCGCAAGCTCGCGCACCTCCTCCGGCGAGTTCATGTCCGGCTTTGTCACTATCTCAAGCAGGGGGGTGCCAGCCCGGTTGAGGTCCACCTGTGACGAATCCCCGACGTGCGTGTTCTTACCCGCATCCTCTTCAAGATGCGCCCGGATTATCCCGATCCGCTTGGTCTTGCCGTCCGCCGTCGGTATCTCGATGAACCCGTCCTTGCTGAAGGGCAGGTCGTACTGGCTTATCTGATAATTCTTCGGCAGGTCCGGGTAGTAGTAGTGCTTCCGGTCCCACTTGGTGAATTCCGGGATCTCGCAGTTGAGTGCCATCGCAACCAGCACCGCCTTCTCGAACGCCTCCCGATTCATCACCGGCAGAGACCCCGGCATCCCCTCGCAAACCGGGCACACCCGCGAATTCGCCTCGCCGCCATACACCAGCTCGCACCCGCAGAACATCTTCGTCCGCGTCGCAAGATGCACGTGAATCTCGAGCCCGACAACAAGTTTGTACCTGGTTACCGCCATATCCTATTCTTATGACCGCAGTCACAACCACAGATTCACACAGATTATCTCAGATTCCGTCTGTTCAGGCATCAACGGCCCATCTCCTGAGTCTCTGCAAATCTGCGAAAATCTGTGGTGAGTTCTTCACTGTATTCCTTCCAGAGCCGGCGCCTTTGTATGGTAATCGGTTTTCGATTCAAACATTCTCGCTATCCTCAGCATCTTCGCCTCCGAGAACGCCGGTCCGAGTATCTGCAAGCCTATCGGCAGACCGCCGCTATCGAGTCCGCATGGTATGCTTATCCCTGGCACGCCTGCCAGATTCGCCGCGATGGTGTAGATATCCGAAAGGTACATCTGCAGCGGGTCAGCCGTCTTCTCGCCTATCTTGAACGCCGTAGTCGGCGCAACGGGCATCATCAGGCAGTCCGCCTTCGCGAACGCGCCTGTGAAATCCTGCCGTATCAGGTTCCGTACCCTCAGCGCCTTGAGGTAGTAAGCGTCATAGTATCCGCTCGAAAGGGCGTATGTCCCCAGCATTATCCGCCGCTTGACCTCCGCACCGAATCCCTCCGCGCGGCTCTTCGCATAGACCTCGATATAATCGCCCGCATCCTTGCTGCGGTATCCGTAATGCACGCCGTCATACCGCGCCAGGTTGCTCGACGCCTCAGCCGTCGCGATAACATAGTACGTCGCGATAGCGTACTCAAAATGCGGCATCGTTATCTCGACGACTTTCGCACCAGCCTTGCGATAGACCTCTATCACCTCCGCGATGGCCCTTCGAACATCCTCGCTCGCCCCTTCATTGAATTCCGGAACGATCGCTATCGTCAGGCCTTCCATAGGTTTCTCTATCTCCGCCAGGTAATCAGCCACCGGCGCCAGCTCGCCGTCAACGCTTGTGCTGTCCTTCGGGTCATGGCCCGCCACCACTCCCAGCAGCAGGGCGGCATCGGCAACGTTTCGCGCCAGCGGCCCTATCTGGTCGAGGCTCGAGCCGTATGCCACAAGCCCATATCGTGACACGCGCCCGTATGTCGGCTTCATCCCCACGACCCCGCAGAAGCTCGCCGGCTGCCGTATCGAGCCGCCTGTATCCGAGCCCAGCGCGACAAACGCCATTCTGGCCGCAACCGCCGCCGCCGAGCCGCCGCTGCTCCCGCCCGGCACACGCTGCGTATCCCACGGGTTCACCGTCCTGCCCAAGCCCGAATTCTCCGTGCTCGAACCCATGGCGAACTCATCCATATTCGTCTTGCCCACGACAACCGCCCCAGCCGCAAGCAGTTTCTCAACCACTGTCGCGTTGTATGGTGCATGGAAGTTCTCGAGTATCTTCGAGCCGCAGCTTGTCACGCCGAAATCCGTGCAGATGTTGTCCTTGATGGCCATCGGTACGCCCGCAAGCGCGCCTCTTGCCTTGCCCGCTGCGATATCCTTGTCGATCTCCGCCGCGCGCGAAAGGGCGGCATCCTTGCAGAGTGTCAGATATGCACCGATCGTGGGATTGAGCTTATCGATGGCTGCGAATACCGCCTCCGTCGCGCTGGTGCTTGTCACTTCGCGCCTTGCGATCGCGTCGCGAAGAGCTATGCACGCCAGGTTAAGTATCCCGCCGGCCATGGCTCAGGCTCCTGCGCTATCGTCCAGTATCCTTGGTACCTTGAAGAATTCTCCATCCCGCTCGGGCGCGTTGGCCAGGGCCTTCTGAGCGCCCAGCGACGAGATGACAATGTCGTCGCGGAATATGTTGCTCACAGGCAGACAGTGCGCCAGCGGCTCGACATCCCTCGTATCGAGCTGATTCAGCTTCTCCATATAGTCGAGTATTGCGCTTAGCTGATGGCTGAACTGCGTAGCCTCGGCCTCTGTAAGCTGCAGCCGCGCCAGCTTCGCCACCGTCCGAACCTGCGATATATCTATCTTACTTGCCATTTACTTCCTGCTTGTTTTTCTCATCACTGACCACCGACCACTGGCAGCTAACGTCCTCTTCTTCCCTCTTCCTCCTGTCTTCTATCTTCTATCTTCTGCCCATCGCCTTCGTTCTTCTTACCAGCTTACTCCCTTCTCCGTGCTCTCCGTGGTGACTTCCTAACAAAAAAAGCGAGGCACACAGCGCCTCGCTTCAAAGTCTCATCAAACTGTAAAGACTCAGGCGCTTTGTGCAGCCGTGTAATTCCTCTTCGCGGGCTTCACCACAAGCCCCATCCGTATGGCCTTCGCCGACGCACGCACCCGGCAGACCCTCCCGTCCACCACCGCGCGGACCTTCTGGATGTTCGCCTTGAACTTGCGCTTCGTCACGCCGGTCGTCTTGCGGCCGACGCCGCCCAGGTATTTGGCCTTGCCGCGACGGGCGATGCTCCTGCCCGCCGAGGTCTTCTTGCCCGTGAAATAACAAACTCTCGACATCGCTAACTCCTGTCTTACCAGTAGCTTATGATACCAAAGCTTCTCTGCGGTCACCCGGGCCCGTCGCCCAGCCGCCGCCGAAACCTCGCTAATATAACCATTTCCCGCCCCCATGCAAGCACAATCTCGCGAAAAACGCGATGACGAGGAGCATATGAATGAATCTGCTGATCACATACGATGAAGACACGTCTCATAGTTGTCGTTCCAGCCACTCCAGAATGGCGCGAACACTTGCCGTGGCTAGGGCAATGCTCGAATCTGCCGCGCCATAATACAAGTGGAGCGTGTCACCATCAGGGGCAACGGTGGCGCCACACGGAAAGACGACGTTGTCCACATCGCCGCGCAGCTCGTATGGTTCTTCCGGGCCAAAGATCCACTCGTTGCCGCGTTTCAGGCAACGCTCAGGTGTGTGCAGATCAAACAGAGCTAGTCCGAGTCGGTAGATGCAGCCCCCCGCCGTCTGCCGCACACCGTGGTAGATCACCAGCCAACCCTGCGGAGTTTCGATGGGCGGAGGCGAGAGGCCGATCTTATTTGCATCCCACCACCCACCAAGCCGCGATTCAAGCATCAGCTTGTGGCTTCCCCAGTGCCGCAATTCAGACGAGTACGAAATCCACATGTGTGCGCCGGGCGCACTCACCGGCCGATGGATCAGCGCCCAGTAGTCACCAATCCGATGTGGTAGCAGCGCGGCATCTTTATCTTCCGGCGACATGATCAGTCCATAGCGATCGAAGTGGCGGAAATCCTCGGTGACTGCCAGCGCGACGCCGGGGCCGTCACGAGTGTAGGCGGTATAGACGACGGCATACTTGTGGAGTTCCGGGACGTACGTGATTCGCGGGTCTTCAATACCCCACAACTCTTCCGGGTAATGATCGGGATCAGACGCCAACGTGGGCTCTGAATCGATCTGCCAGCCGTCCACGCCGTTCGCCGAGCGGGCCGCACACAAGTGGGACAACCCGCGGCGGTCCTCCACTCGGCACAGGAGCAGCGTCGTGCCATCGGGCAGGAGCGTTGCGCCAGGGTTGAACACGCTGTTGATACGATAGGGCCAATCCGAGGCGGTCAGGATTGGATTGTGTTTGTGACGGTGAAAGAGCTCGGAATGTTGGTTGTTCATTGAAATTGTGCCCCCGTTGACAGCGGAGTATTCTCTGCCAAACGCAATTCAAGTAAGGCCTGAAGAAAGGCCAGAGTCGATTCCGCGCCCTGATTTTCATTCGCACGGTCGGGATGCAAACCGTCACGGCAACCGCCGGTGTTAGGGTCGTAGATCGGCAAATTCAGATCGTTGCGGCCGAGGAACCATTCGAAGGCGCGGCGTGCTTCCTTACGCCAGCGTGTGTCACCCGTGAGTCGATAGCCTTCGAGGCAGGCTGAGACCATGGTCTGCGCCTCGACCGGCTGCTGATCGAATCGAGCGCGCTTGCCGTTGCGCTCGTAAAAGCCGTTCGAGCCGATTGGCACGAAGTGACCCGCATTTGCGTCAGCACGCTGTACTGAGGTCAACCAGGTGAGCGATTCCAATCCGGCCTCAGTCATGGTGGTATTCGGAATCGATTGGCCGCACATGAGCAGCGCATGGGGCAGCGCAGCATTGCAGTAGGTCAGCCCTGGCTCGAACCATCGCCAGTCATCCGTGTGATGATCTTTATATAACGCCAGCAGGCGCCCCGCCAATTCCTCCAGCACCTGACTGGCCCGACGGTCGCCGGAAAAACGATGAAGATACTCATGGATACCGATTAGCGCGAATGCCCATGCACGCGGACTGCTTGTACCGAGAATGGCAGGTAACGCCATCTCGAATACGCGACCAGCCATGTTCTGCAGAGTGGGCGTGTTCGATCGACCCAGCACCATTCCCAGCGCCCATAACGCGCGGCCATGACTGTCATCGGAGCCGCCGCCCTCCAACCAGTGGCGTTGATAGTCCATGAAGTTGTGAAAGCGGCCCGTTTCGCCATCGAAGGCGTACCAGATGAACGCGAGATAACGAGAAGCCAGTTCTAATGCCTCGCCGCTGCCCAGATCCTCCAGGAGCGCACTGACCATCAGCGCGCGGGCATTGTCGTCGGTGGTGTAACCCTCCCGATAGTTGGGTACCGTGAACAGGGCGTGTTGCAGTATGCCGGTCTCGTCCGTCATGTGGCGCAGATGATCGAGTTTGAGCGGCGGAAGTTCGCCGGGGTACTTATCGAGCACCCTGGCCGTGAAGCCAGGCGGAATGAAATGCCGCCGTTCGGCACGAGCTCGATCGAAACTCTCCATGTAACGGCGGGCAACCTGTGGCCAGATCATTGCTCGACCAAAAAGATACGCGCGTTTGCGCATGGCATGCCGTTTGGCCTCGTTGTCCAGCAGGTCAATCACATGCTCAGCTAGCGCTGCCGGATCACGAAATGGCGTCAGAACGCCGCGCCCGTCAGCCAGCATCTCTTCTGCATACCAGTACGGCGTTGAGATCACGGCCTTGCCCGCGCCCAGCGTGTAGGCCAGAGTGCCCGAGGCGATCTGTTGCACGTTGAGATAGGGCGTAATGTAGATGTCCGCTGCACCGATGAACTCGATGAGCTCTTCAAGGCTGACAAACCGATTGTAGAAAATGACGTTGGCTTCTACACCTTTTTCCTGAGCCAGCCATTGCAGCGACAACCGATATGTTTCGCCTTCGTTTTGGATCACATGTGGATGGGTGGCGCCGAGGATGAGGTACACTACATTCGGGTAGCGCTCTACAACCGCGGGTAACGCGGCGATCACCGTCTCGATGCCTTTGTTCGCCGAGAGCAGCCCGAAGCTGAGCAATACGATCTTGCCTTCGATGCCAAAGCGGTCTTTGTGGAAGCTTGGATCGACGAAGGGTACATCGGGGATGCCGTGTGGGATCACATCGATCTTGTCCGGCAACACCCCATAGATCTCTTGCAGGAATTCTGCGCCGCGCTGGCTCATGACGACCAGTCTGTCGGACAGAGCCGCGGTCGCCTCCAATACCCGACGTTGACCGGGATCAGGCTCGCGCAGGATCGTGTGCAAAGTCGTGACGATGGGCATGCGCAGTTCACGCAACAATGCTAGAACATGACTGCCCGCTCGCCCGCCGAATATGCCGTATTCAAATTGCAGGCTGACCAGATCGACGTTGTTGATGTTCAGGAAATCAGCAGCGCGGCGATACGAATCTACGTCCTTCTCGATCAGTTCAAAACGCACGCGGGGCGGATAGGCGTAGCCGGCGTCCGTATCATTAACGGGTAAGGCAATACATGTCGTGTCACTATACTCGGTCGCGATGGCCTCACACAGATCGGTGGTAAAGGTGGCGATCCCGCATTGGCGCGGCAAGTAGTTGCCTATAAAGGCAATGCGATTGATGACCGAATGAGTTGGGCTGTGGTCTATGACGAGTATCTCCTTACTGGAAACTTCCTTTGTGAGCTCTCGCTCAATTAACGCAACGAGGCGGTCACTTTAGTTGCCATCTCCCCTGCCAGTAATCGGTTTGATCAGCGTCGCGCTGTCTTCGGTTGCCGCAAAGGCCGTCGCCCGGCCGGCGAAGGCTCACGAGTATTGATTACCGTTATCACGTTGCCATGAGCGTCCCACTTCACGAATCAACGTCGATAGGAACACGTAGTTCCCGCCCCCGTTACGTTAGCATAGGTGTGAGCATATTATACGGCCGACGCCGGCCGGGTACAAGGAGAAATGGATAAAAAAGGATATAGAAGTCAGGAGACCGAAGGCAGCCGGCACTCTCACCACCGATTCGCGCGCTCTCAGACGGGCATTCACACCGACATTGACCAGCCACACCAAAGGCCCGGTTTCTGTGCGGGAAATGGGCATATGCGCCGGCCATGTCCGAAGTGGCGGGGCGGTAGAAGCCTAAGTGCTTATCAATAATAGAGTTACGAATTCCAGCCCCGCCGCGACGTGTCCGCTCTCCGCACCTCTCTTCTCCTGACTAGCCGACAGCTTAGAGCTTACGGCTTATAGCTTATGCTATCCCCGTTGTCTGAGCAGCAATTTGTTGGCTCCGTCAACCACAAGAATAGCCTCATCAGGATTCTGGTCAAGCCAGCCATCGATCACGCTCTGCGGACTGGTACAGGGCATCATGTGCATCTTCCTGATCTCGGCCGCCTCAATCTGTGAGTACACCCACAGCCGATTCAGCCGTCGGATCAGGCGGGCGAAACGCCATGGCTTATGACTGAACAGCCGATAGTCACGCTGGCTCGAAGCGGCAATCTCATCAAGCGGAGCAATGAGCTTGTCATAAAACTGATTCTTCGTTCGTATATTGCCGACACCCTTTGGACAAGCGGATAAGAACAGTATTTCCTCACCATCGCAGACAACATCCGCGGTCAGTTCCAAGGCCCGTTGAGCGATGTAAAGATCGACATCGTTCGGCAATCCGCCTGGTGACACAACCATTTTCTTAACGGCTCTTACGCTGAAACTGTTCCACTCATCGGCCTTCAGAAACGCCTGCGAAGTTACCTCCCTCGCCAGACCAAAATCTGCCCATTGGATTTGCCCTTCCATACTCAGTGTAACAACCGCCCACACAGGCCGCTCGCCGGTAATGGCCCTCATGCCCTCTGCCTGATCCTGCGCCAAGGGATTATCACGCAGTGCCGCATCCGGATGCCAGGGATGAACACCAGCACAGGAGCGTTCGTCCATCGTCCAGCTGTGATTCTGCTCTGTTGTTTCGAACGCGCACAATCCGGGCACGAAGTTCTTGACCGGATTCGAATAACCTGCAAAGTAATGGTGTTTCACATCCGACAGCACCAGAAACACCGTCGGCTCCTGCAGGCGGGCATTGTAAAGGATCTGTGTACCTCGTTTCGTCGTTCCAGCCGAGACACAATCAGAGCTCCGGCAATCATGTGCGATGATTTCATACTCTTGAAGATTAACGTTCCGCGCCTCAGCATGAATCAGTTGGATGATTCTCCGATTCTCCGGTGTATCGGCTTCATGGGTCCCCGTGCAGATAAAGAAAAGCACCTTCTCGACATTCTTAAAGAACCCGAACACCTGCGGCGATATCGCCTCCAGCAGAATATCCCGGGTGCCGTCCGGCAGCAGAACACCCAGCCTCTGGTGTTCTATGGCCTGCAAAAACTCAGGGGCGTTTGTTGCCAAAGCCCTGTCTATGACATCTGCATTACTTTGACAAGGCTCCTCCGGGTGCCGGGGACGAATGACACCGGCAATGTTGCCGTCCGGGATTTTCAGGACAACTTGACTATCACCATAATGAAGCGGTATGTCCATCTTTCTGATGCTTTCGTCTTTTCATCGCACGTCACTATATGGTGACATACATTCCTCAAATCTCAGAGCGTTCCAAAGCCGCATGTCCATTCTCAGCGTTGAGCTCCGAGTCATCATCTTCCCCTCGGGGCAGCAATGTCAACAACGACCCGCACCGACCAGGTGCCCGCACCCTTGCCTTTCAGATATACACGATGCATATCTCAGTGTTCTCCATGCTCTCCGTCGTGAATTCTTCCTTCTGCCTTCTATCTTCTATCTTCTTTCTGTCTTCTTCGCATCTCCCTTCTTCTACCGCTTATCTACCATTTCGCGCCATCTGCGCACCTCTTTTCATGCCTGGCGGCCAGCGGCTAACAACTAGCGACTATCAGCATTCGGCTCAGCCACGGCGCCCGAATCCACAGATATCTTCACCACCCGGCCCCGCAGCATCCTCTTCACACTCAGCCGCAATTCCTTCTGATCACTCGTCAGATTCTCGAAATCCTTCGCCGTCATCACAGGCTTATCATTCACATGCGTTATTATCTCGTAAGGTCTTATCCCCGCGACACTTGCGCGCGACCCAGGCTCCACCTTCGAGACGATCACCCCCGGCTCATCGCTCGTCCGCTGGAAATACCGCCTCACCTCATACGTCAAATCCCGCACAGTCAGCCCAAGCGGCGCCGACGCGAATTTCGGCGCCGAATCATAATACGTCGGGCTGGCAAGAATAGTGATCTCTTTCGATATCTCCTTCCCATTCTTCACATATTCCAGCACCACCTTCTTGCCAAATCCAATCTCTGTCAGCGTCTTGTTCAGCGTATTATCCGCGCCGGGCCACGGCTTCGGTATCTCATCAAAATACTGCTCAGGAATCTCATCCAGCCGGTCCCACGGGAAATTCGCCCCGAAGAAATCGTATCGGTCAAGCTGTATCTCGATTGGCAGGGGTCTGTCAGGAATTTGAATTCGCAGCAGAATATCCCCCGGCGCAATCCCTTCGCCAGCTGCGGGCGAATCTGGATACACGTACGAAACGAGCGCACCCGTAGCTCCCTCATTCGTAAGGTGCGAAACGTTATTCGCCCGCGCTAGTTCAGGGTCAAGCGGCTGTAATTCCACACCCAGCCACGCAAGCCGATTCTCCTCTTCCTCCGAAAGCGGAGTATTGGCTGGGTCAATATTGGCCTGAAGGTCGGCAAGCATTGCCAGGATATCCGAGGAAGCAACCGGAACAGGCCTTTCTGCGTATCGCGAAATCTCCTGCTCAAAACGGCTTCTCATTACCATTGGTAGAGCAATCAGATGGCCCGCCTCGTCAAAAAAGAACGTGTCCGATGAATTTCCCGCGTCCGGCCTTAGACTTCCCTTCCAGCCGGGCTCGAATGTCTTGAACCTTCTCTGACAGAAATGTGCTGTGCGCTGCGAGCCCTGAACACGCAGATTGATGGTCGGCAGCAGATGATTCCTGAATGAAGTTATGTCAGCCGCCGCGAGCTGCGCACTCCCGCTGACGGGAGTCGCGAGCTGCGCCAGAAATGCCCCGTAGTGCCGCAGCGAGCTGTCAAATCTGGCGGTCTGTGATCCGCCGGACGGCAGCTGAATTGTGATGCGTTCCAGCCGTGCCGTAAGGTCTGGTTTCAGTTCTGCAAGGACCAGGACGCGATTGGGGTCAATGACAACCGCGGGCGCAAAGATCTCCGTGGGCGCTCTCTCTTCCTCGTAGCCTCGTCTAAGGCGGTTGTCCGCCTTCGGGCTGCGGAAATTGAGTCTTGCCAGAAGGAGCGTTTTGTCCGCAAGAGCAGAGGTGTCAACCCCCAGCTTCTTCATCTGGTCGGGTGAGAGAGCTGGCCTCGCGGCTGGCGAGCCTTTCCATGAGTCATCGATGGGCAATTCACCATCGAGGCAGATACCTACAGGGGCGCCTGTGGCCGAGACGACGACTCCGGATGGAGCGGCGCGGAACGAAACACCATTCTCGGCAAGAATGATCGCGGCGCTGAAGGGCTCGACATTGACCGTCCAGATGCCGCCAGGATTGTCATAGGTCAGGACGTAGCCAGGCTCAGCTGTTGCTTCAAAGGCCAGCGGCGTAGCACCTGTCAGAGGCTCGGCCAATTCCAGGAGCATTGTGCTGCCGGTTTTCATCCACGCCCTGGGACTGGCAGAGACGGCCTCCTTGCCGAAGCGCACCTTCACAGATTCTATGAAACGAGACTCAACGGTTATATCCGAGGTCGTGACTAGTCTGTCGCTAATGAGATAGCCTGGCAGCTCGGCAGGGCGCTGCTCACGAAGTAGCTCATAGCCTTGGGCAACGGCGTGAAACGAGCCACAAACCGGGCATACACGCTGCCAGCCATCTAGCTCCGGCGTGTCGGCCTGGTCATGGCGCAGTGTGTACTCCACGCGAACGAATGAGCTCTGAAGCCTCTCGGCCAGAGCCAGTTTGTCTTTCGTGGTAAGCTTGTTGGGTTCGGCAGCCAGAACCGGCAGCGCAACAGAGGCCAGAATGGCCAACCCGGCAAAACGTGGCATCATAGTCGAAGTCCTTTCAATCCGCATCAATGCTACTGCTTCTGGTAATCGCGGGATATATCCAGCACAACCTGCCGCAGAAGGCCGTTGCGCAGCACGCTTATCACAAGCTTCGGCTTCTCCTCTATCCGTGTCAGCGACTTGCTGTGAACATCCTTAAGCTCCTCCAGAGTCGTTATCTCCTTTCCATCCACGCTGACAATAACGTCATTCATCGAAAGGCCGGCATTTGCTGCGTTCCCGGGCTCTTTTATACCGTAGACGAATACACCCACCTTGCGCGCGAAATAGAGGTCGGGATTGTCAAATCTGTTGATGGTCTTTGCGGTCAGATCCCATCGCGGGCAGTCCAGCTCTGTTCCTTCAACTCTGCCCTTTTCCGTGGGAGTCAGCTGGATATCCATCATCTTGCCATCCCGCTCGACGGTTACCGTAACCGGCTGAAGCATAGGCAGCAAGCCGAGCTGCCGGCGTATGAGAGGAAGGTCTTCAGATGTCATAGCTGTCACTGGCACGCCATCGATTGCCACCATCCGGTCACGCGCGAGTATTCCGGCGCGTCGGGCGGGGCTCTCGGGGTCAGTCTCGGAGATGATGACTCCGGTGGTATCATCAAAGAAGATGTTACGATCAAAATCACGCAAGGGCTGAACCTGCATACCAGTCCAGCTCCAGTTCACCTTGCCGAATTCGCGCAGACGCGGCAGGAGCACGGCGATCGTCTCCGCCGGCACAGCGAAGCCGAGGTCGCCCCCGTACATGATGGCGCGCGTATTAATGCCAACAATGCGGCCCTCGGTATTCAGCAGGGGGCCGCCTGAATTGCCGGGGCTTATAGAGGCATCACTCTGCAGCCAGAGGCTGTATTCGCTATTCTCAGGCAGATAACGACGTGTACATGAAATGATGCCGATAGAAACCGAGCGGCTCAGACCCCATGGCGCACCCATGGCCATCACAAAGTCCCCCTCAGCCAAGGCGGCGGAGTCGCCCATTTCAGCGAACGGCAACGGCTTGGAGTCGGTTCTATTGAGCTTAAGGAGGCCAAGGTCGGTGTCTTTGTCGGTGCCAACGACTTTCGCAGATATGGCGCGGCCATCGGAAAGCAGGCATCGGATCTCGACGGCCTTATCGACGACGTGCCAGTTCGTCAGAAGCTCGCCGTCAGGTGATACTATGACGCCACTGCCAGCGACTTCCTCGGTGAGTTTTCGGCCTTGTTCGTGGCTTTCCCGCAGACACTTGATATACACGACGGCCGGGAAGACCTTGTCTTTTGCGGCGCTGACAGTCTTACGGAAGTCGAGCCTGGCCAGCGAGTCCTCATGCAGTGGCTGTCCATTGTGCGCACATCCGACGAGGGCAAGACTTACCAGACAGCAGATTATGACGTGTCTCATTCTGATCCCCACTGAGTGAAAACAGATCTTGCCGGCAGTGCAAGTCGACACGATTACCACGCAGTCGCCATACCATACCTGGGGCAAAACTCCCACCGCCTATCCGCACACATGCAAGCAAGACTACTGTGTAGTTCCAGCTGTCGTTTCACCAGCACTAGGTTCCGGCCTGGTCGCTTTCTCCGCAGCGGCCCGCATTTCCTCAAGAGCCTTTCTACACTGCTCCAGACTAGTTACAGCTTGATCCCTCTTTTTGGTCTCATCTGCGAGAGCCGTTCGGCACTGCTCCAACTGCTGCTTAAGAGTGTCCGCGGCTTGCGTCTTCTCCTGTTCCGCCTTCCTGCACTGGCCCAGTTCCTGATCAAGAGCAGCCAATGCCTTGGTCTTCTCCTCATTCTCGGCCTCCAGAGGCTCTGCCTTCTTAGCGAAGAATCGCAGGTCATTCAGTGCTTGGTCCCTCTCCTGAGTGAGTTTGTCCAGAGCCATTCTTTCCCGGGCCAGGTCAGCCTTAAGGCTGGAGACCTGTTCACTTGCGGCTGCCAGCTCAGTCCGGGTCTGCTCCAGCTGGGCAGCTGTATCCGGACCGCACCCGGTAATGACGACCGTCAAGAACAGCACACCGAACACAAAAGCCAAATTGCCCGTGTTCATTCTTATGACTCCTTTCTATGAGAGTAGTCTAGCAGCCCATATACAGAATGACAAGGCCGAAGGCTATTCTACACACCCGGCATCGGCTTGGTCAACCATGCAAGATTGAATCTGTAATGCAGTGCGCTGGAGACAAGGTGTATTATGCGATCGGGCGACTGGGTTGCCGCAAGATAGCCTTTGGGCTCAGCATGTGTGTCATCCATGACAAAATCGCGGGTCCACGCGCCGCCATTGAGATGTCGCGCCGGTCCGCCTGTAGTAATGAGCTTCCTTGTCGGCCACGTCTTCCCCTCGTCAAACGACAGGGCGGCGAACATCCCGAAGACATTGCGCTCCTGACCAGCGGCATCACGCACTATGATTCCGTCCACCCATGGCCACCTGGGATCTTCACGTTTTGAGCTCGAATCCGTGAATGTTACACATAAAATGGGACCTTCCCGAAGCCGCATAAGGACGAGACGCTGCCCGCCGTTGATGGGCGGCAGCTCGCTGGGGTAATAAGTCCACGTCTCGCCCATGTTCTGCGAGATGCTCATTGGCATATGACCATCGATATCATCACCTCTGCCCAGAGCCATCAGCGAGCCGTCGGTTAGTTGCACCACCCCAGCGTGAATGCCTGCGATCAGACCGCCGGATTGGCCTTCGGCAAACACAGATTCAGGCATCGGGTCTGGAGCAGGAGGCCACGAGCGCCCGGAATCGCGAGAGACGTGAACGTAGCTGCCTCCATGTCCGCCATGCGCCGCATCGCACGGCTGCACAATGAAGCCCTCGCGTGTGAGGCTCGCCCCGCTTATGACCTGATTGCCTCGATGATGCTCGGGATCGATGATACGCGTGGTCCATGTGGCACCGTTATCCGTGCTTGTTCGCATG
>Ga0209164_1001936_pt1 | contig 24058 bp, 27 predicted proteins | sample MTBNYHSulfiMetaG_FD_187458 | JGI IMG/M metagenome (GOLD analysis project Ga0209164, IMG submission 187458) | Enrichment culture microbial communities from rom New York Harbor, USA that are MTBE-degrading - MTBE-NYH (New York Harbor Sulfidogenic)... | ecosystem: Environmental > Aquatic > Marine >... | reverse complement strand
AGCGACCGGGTGGCCGGCCTCGACGCCGGAGCCGATGACTACCTGGTGAAACCCTTCGCCCTGGAAGAGTTGCTCGCCCGGATCCGTGCCCTGCTGCGCCGCACCGGCTTCGCCGCCGGTGAGGAGGCGCTGCAGGTCGCCGACCTGGAGTTGCGCCCGGCCGCTCGCCGGGTGAACCGGGGCGAGCGGGAGATCGAGTTGACCCGCACCGAGTTCGACTTGCTCGAGTTACTGATGGTCAACGCCGGCATCGTCATGCCCCGCCACCTCATCTACGAGCGCATCTGGGACTACGACTTCGAGACCACGAGCAACTCACTCGATGTCTACGTCGGCTACCTGCGCCGCAAGACCGAGGCCGGCGGCGAGGCCCGCCTGATCCACACGGTGCGGGGCATCGGCTACGTGGTGCGGCCGTGAGCCTCCGCCTGCGGGTGACCCTCTTCCTGGCCCTGGCGGTGGCGGTGGCGGTGGCCGCCGTCTCCTGGGCGGCCTACGCCTCTGCCGAGCACGAAGCTCGCGCCGAGATCGACCAGGCATTGCTCGGCCGGGCGCTTCCGGAGGGCATGGCCGGCGGCCAGAGCTTCATCGTGTCGACGGGCCCCGCCCCCGCCTTCCCCCAGCCCTTCCCCGAGGGTGGGGTGGAATTCCGGCCCGACGTGGTCGTGCAGTTCGTCGATGCCTCAGGCGGGGTGTTCGCGCCGTTTGCCGGCGGTGTCGCCCTGCCGGTGGAGGAGGAGGATGTGGCCATCGCGGTCGGCGGCGGAGGGCCCCTGCTGCGCGACGTACGGGTGGAGGGCGTGCACTACCGCATGGTGACCACCCAGGCGGTGGCCTTCATCACGGTGGCGGCGGGCCAACCGGCGCAGGCCACACCCATGGCGTTGCAGGTGGCGCGGGAACTGACCGAGACCGACGCCTTCTTGGGCGGGCTGCGCACCAGGTTGATCCTCATCGGAGGGAGCGCCGTGGTGCTTGCCGCCGTGCTGGCCTGGTTCGCTTCTCGCCGTGCGGTACGGCCGGTGGCCGTCCTGACCAAGGCCGCGGAGCACGTGGCCGCCACCCGTGACCTGGAGATTCCCATCGAGGTCACCCGGCGCGACGAGATCGGGCGCCTGGCCGCCTCCTTCAACACGATGCTCGCTGCTCTGGCTGCCTCACGGGCGCAGCAGCGGCGGCTGGTGGCCGACGCCGGTCACGAGTTGCGTACCCCGCTGACCTCGCTGCGAACCAACATCGAAGTGCTGGCCCGGGTAGGCGATCTGCCTCCGACCGACCGGGCCGAACTGCTCGCCGATGCCCGGCAGGAACTGGAGGAACTGTCGGCCCTGGTCGCCGAACTGGTCGATCTGGCCGCCGACGCTCCTCCCGAGGAGACGGTGACGGTGCGCTGGGACGAGTTGGTGGCCGATACCGTGGATCGCTTCCGTCGCCGGACGGGACGTGAGGTGGTGCTGGATGCCGAGGAGACGATCCTTCGAGGCAAGCCGAGTCGCCTGGCGCGCGCCGTGGGCAACCTGCTGGACAACGCCGGCAAGTTCTCCCCGCCTGGGGAGCCGGTCGAGGTGACGCTCCGGGACGGTCGGCTGGAGGTGCGCGACCACGGGCCGGGTATCGACTCCGAGGACTTACCCCGGGTGTTCGAGCGCTTCTATCGGGCCCTCGGCGCCCGCACCACGCCCGGGTCGGGACTGGGCCTGGCGATCGTAGAGGAAGTGGCGCACGAGCACGGCGGGAGCGCCTTCGCCGCCAACGCCGAGGGCGGTGGGGCGGTGGTGGGGTTTGAAGTGCCGGCAAGGGGCGCCCAAGCGGACGGCGCCGAGTAAGCCCGAGGGCCGGCTGCGGTCGCAGACCGTCCCCTCGAGCCGGTAGCGTGAACCCGGCGGGAGGAACGGCTCTGGGCGATCGGCGGACGAAACGGCGGCGCTGGGTGGTGCCGATGCGCGGCCGCTCGCCCGCCGAGGCGCACCGCGCGGTCACCCCTCTGGAACTGCTGTTCGACCTCGTGTTCGTGGTGGCCGTGGCGCAGGCCGCCGATGGCCTGCGGAGCGAGATCCTCGAGGGTCACGCGGCCGAAGCCGTCGGCGCCTACGGCGGGGTCTTCTTCGCCATCTGGTGGGCCTGGATGAACTTCTCCTGGTTCGCGTCGGCTTACGACACCGACGATCTCTTCTACCGGCTCAATGTGTTCGTGCAACTGGTCGGGGCTCTGATCCTGGCCGCGGGTGTGCCCGCGTTCCTGCACGAACAGCGATTCGGGATCGTCACCCTGGGGTATGTCGTGATCCGGCTGGCACTAGTGGCCCACTGGCTGCGGGCGGCGCACGCCGACCCGGTACACCGCCCGACGGCCCTTCGCTACGCCCTCGGCATCGGCGTTCTCCAGGCCCTCTGGGTGACCTCCTTCTTCGTCACCCCGGAAGCGCTCAACGTCGTCGGCTTCCTGTTGCTGGCCGCGGGCGAGTTGACCATTCCGATCTGGGCAGAGCGCCCGGCGCCCACTCCCTGGCATCCCGGCCACATCGCCGAGCGCTACGGGCTGTTCACGATCATCGTCCTGGGCGAGTCGATCTTCGCCGCTTCACTGGCGATCGCCTCTGCCGGCGATCTCGGGCGGCCCAGCGGCGATCTGGTAGCCGTCGCCGGCGGGGGCATCCTCATGGTGCTTTCGATGTGGTGGCTCTACTTCGCCCGCACGGGGGAGAGCGAAGCGGCGGCTCCGCGGCGCATGTTCACCTGGGGGTATGGGCATTACTTCCTCTGGGCGGCGGCGGCGGCCGTGGGCGGCGGGCTGGCGGCAGCCGTGGAGGAGGCCGCCGGCAGCGGCCATGTGGACGGCAAGACGGTGGGCCTGGCGGTGGCGGTGCCGGCCGCCGTCTACGTGCTGAGCCTGTGGTCGATCGACTCCCGGCGCTGGTCGCCGGGCGGCACCGAGGCGTGGTCGAGTGCGGCCGCGGCCCTGCTCATCGTGGCCGGCGCGTTCAGCGGCTTCGCTCCGCTCCTCACCGGGGTCGTGCTCGCACTGCTGCTTGTGCTGAGGCTGCGGGCGGCCGGGCCGGAGCGTCGGTCCGCGGAGCCCTGAGGCCCCCTCCCAGACCCTCCCGTCTTCTCACCCCCTTCTCATCCCCGCCTGACCCGTGTCGCATAGCCGCGGTCGAGCCTTAGGGTCATGCGCAGGCGAAGAAGACAAGACATGGAACAGCGTCCCAACCGCCGGAGTGGTCCCCTCGTACGGAGCGCCCCCTTCCTGGCGCTGTCCCTCGGGCTGTTGCTGATGCTCTCGGGCTGCGGGGGCGGTTCGGTGTTCGGCACCGTGCCCACGACGATTTCCCCCGCGAGCGCCGGTTCCACCACCCTCCTCCAAGCGACCAGCACCGCGGCGGCCGCCCCGTCTTCCGGTGTGGTGCTGTACGACGTCTCCGAGCTGGTGAAGCAGGTGCGCCCGGGGGTGGTGGCGGTCACCGAGACCGGAGTCACCTACGACATGTTCCGCCGGCGGGTAGAGACGGAGGGCCAGGGGACCGGCATCGTGATCGATGATCAGGGCCACATCCTCACCAACTACCACGTGATCTCCGGGGCGGAGTCGGTCGGCGTCTACGCCGAAGACGGGCGGGAGCGTTCCGCCCGGGTGATCTTCGGCGACCCGGCTACCGACATTGCCCTGCTGGAGGTCGAGGACACCGAGGGGCTGGTGCCCCTCGTCTTCGGGGACAGCGACGCCATGGAGGTGGGCGACCCGGTCATCGCTATGGGAAACGCCCTGGGCCTCGACGCCACTTCGCCCACGGTGTCGGTGGGCATCGTGTCGGCCCTGGGCCGCTCCATCGAGACCTCGCAGGCCACGCTGGAGGATCTGATCCAGACCGACGCCGCCATCAACTCGGGCAATTCGGGCGGGCCGCTGCTGAACGCCGCCGGAGAGGTGATCGGCATCAACACCGCCATCGCCAGCGGGGCGGAGAACATCGGCTTCTCGATCTCCATCAACTCGGTGAAGGGGGAGATCGCTCGGGCGCTTTCGGGGATCGGGGTGCCTTTCATCGGGGTGACCACGATCGCCAACTCCCCGGAACTGGCGCAGCGTTACCGCCTGGCCGCGTCTGAGGGGCTCATCGTCACTTCCGTGCTTCCTACCGGGCCGGCGAGTGAAGCCGGCTTGGAGGCGGGCGACATCATCCTGGCCGTGGAGGGCACCACCGTTGCCGCGGAGGAGGACCTGGATGCCGCGATAGCCGCCGCCGGGGCCGGGCAGGCGGTGACCCTCACCATCGTGCGCGGCCGCCAGAGCGGCGACGTCGAAGTGGTGGTCGCGGAGCGCTGAGCGCCACCTTCTCGCGTGAGGAGCAGAATGGCGGTGTGAACGGCGATCCCGTCGAAGGGCTTGCTCCGGCCGCAGTGCGCGACCTACTCGCCAAAGGCTGGCTTACCCACGACGGCATGTGGTTCGACGAGTCGGCCCGGGCCTTCGGGGTCGAAGCGGCCAACGACCTGAATCGGGCTGCGATACGGGCCATGGTGCCTTTCGAAGTACGGCGCCTCTGCGAACTGCTGGGAGTGGACCCCGGCGTGTTGCAGGACGCCGCCGCGGTGGCTCGCTTCGTCGCCGCCGGCGTGCGCCTGGTTACGCCGCAGTCTGTGTCGGCCCATCTGCGGATCACCCCGGGTGACCGGTCGCTGCACTGGGAATGGGACCCGGGGGAGTGCTTTGCCTATCAGGGAATGCGTCGTTACGGCCGGCTCGACGGCTATCGCTGCGGGGTCATCTACCGCATCGAGTGCTGGCTGGAGGCGCTCGGGGTGCGGCCCCGGGGCGCCCCGGCAGTCGAGGGCTGCTTGATGCACGCCACCGGCCGCTGTGCCGGCGAACTGGCGCTGGCGCTGCCGGGTTGAAGCCCGACGAGTCTCAGGCGGCGCGCTTGCGGCCGAAGATGAAGTAGGCGATCGGCCCGGCGAAGTTCACGAAGGCCGCGGCCGTCCAGGCCTTCTTGCTGCCGTTGATGCCGCTCTCGGGACGGTGCGCGATGTCCCACAAGGCGGCGGCCAGCAGGCCGATCTGGATGATCGAGCCCAGAACCGTGGCCACCTGCTGGCCGCGGCTCATGTCGGACCACCGCTTCTTTCGGCTCTTGCCCATGGTTCCTCTCCTCTACCGGAGGGTACCGCAACACGCTCGTTTCCGGGGGGAGGTGAGTGCCCGCGCCTCCCTCGCCGTCGTCGGTACCGTGGAGCTATGCCGGAACTGCACACTTCTGAGGAGACTGCTCGCTGGCACCGCCGGATGGCCGCCGACCTGTTCAACCGAACCTGGGAGCTGCTGGAGGCCGAGCGAACCCCGGAGCAGGACGAAGAGATGCTGGCCGCCGCCCTGGCGTCGTGGCTCCATTGGCGCCGGGTGGGCACGCCGGTGAACCACGCGGTGGCCGACTGGCAGGTAGCCCGGGTTTGCACCGTGCTGGGCGATATCACCCGGGCGGAAGCCCACGCCCGATGGAGCCTGGCAGCGGCCGAGACGGCCGGCCTCGGCGCCTTCTACGTGGGCTACGCCTGCGAAGCGCTGGCCCGGGCGGCGGCGCGGGCCGGCGATGCCTCGGCGCGTGACGCCTGGCTCGAGCGGGCCCGGAGGGAGGCGGCGGCGGTGACCGACGACGGGGAGCGGAGGCTGCTCGCCGCCGACCTCGACACCATCTGAGCGGGGGCGGTTCGAGCCGCCGCTAGCAGACGGGCGCCGCAGTGTGTGGGCGGATGACTCGGCTTGGCGTCGGGGTGGGACGCCCGGGGAGCACCAGGGAAAAGATGGTCCGGCCGCCTTCGCGGCGGTAGACGAGATCCCCTCCCATCAGCCGCGCCAGCTGGCGGGAGATGGTGAGCCCCAGGCCCACCGAGGAATGGCCCCGGGCTTCCCTATTGCCGTGCTGGAAGGGCTCGAAGACCCGGGTCTCGTCTCCGGGGGCCAGGCCGGGGCCATCGTCGCTGACCTCGAGGCGCACCCGGCGCCCCGAGCAGCGAGTGGCGACCATGATGTGGTCGCCGCCGTGGACGATGGCGTTCATCACCAGGTTGCGGGTGATCTGGCGCACCCGCATCGCGTCGCCGATCGCGGGAGCGGGCGCCGTCTCGACCTCCAGCGTGCCGGCGTGGCGGACGCCGAGGCCGGTGAGTGTGCGGCGCACCTCCTCCGCCAGGTCGAATGGAGCGGTGACCACCCGCAGGGTCCCGGCGCCGGCCTGGGCGGCGGTGAGCAAGTCCTCGACGATGTTGGCTACGTCCTGCGCCTGCTGCTTCACCACGGCAGCCATCTCGGCGTGCTCGGGGAACTCGGAAGCCAGCGCCTCGTTCAGTACGTGGGCATAGCCCACGATGGAAGTCAGCGGATTGCGCAGCTCGTGGCTGACCGTGCCGATGAGCTCGATTTTGGAGCGCAGGGCGGCTTCCAGCTCCTCGCGGTGGCGCTTCTCGTCGGTCACGTCCTCGAGTTGCCCCTCGTAATACCGTACTCGGCCGCGCCGATCGCGCACCGGCACGACCCGGTCCCGCACCCAAATGGGGGTGCCGTCGCGGCGGCGCATGGCGATCTCGGCGTCCACCGGGCCGGAGGCCTCGTTCACTTGCGTGACCCAGCGGTCCCGGTCGGCCGGATCGACGTAGACCGACCAGGCCGGGGCGGCGAGAAGATCGGCCGGGGTTTCGAACCCGAAGATGTGGGCCAGGGCGGGGTTGACATCGGCGATCCGCCCGTCGGGCGCGGTGCGGTAGAGGCCTACGGGGACCCGGTCCAGCAGGCTGCGATAGCGCCGGTCGTGGCGGCGGTAGGCCGCCGCCAGGGCAAGGGCGAGTGAGCAGGAGACGGCTGCCGCCGCTACCCAGGGCCAGACCGGGTGGTGCAGAGCGATCTCCACGACGGCCGCGACCGCGACCAGCAGCATGGAGGCGACGGCGCCGGCGGTGGCGGCTTGCTGGCCGCGAATGACGGGACCCGAGTCGGGCGTCGGCCCAGGATCGGCCATGGGGGTGTATCGGACGCTCTCGGCCCGAGTTTGAGCACCACGGTCCTGCTTTTCGGGGCCCGGCCGGCAATGCCCCAATGGGCTCCGGCGGGGGCGGCACGTTCAGATGGCGAGCCCCAGAGCCTCGCAGAGGAAGCGCATGAAAGGCAGTCCGGCGCGCATGGTCGCCGCGTAGTCGTCGAGGAACCCGGGCGCGGTGACCCGTGCCTGGGTCAGGCGGCTCATGGCGGTGAAGTCGCGCCGCCTGAGATCGTCGAGGAGGGGGTGGTCGGCCGCGAAGCCCTGCGGGGGGCGGGTGAGCGGGTTGCCCTCGCTCAGGGTACACACCTGGGAGAAGGGCGGCCGTCGGGTGGCCCGCTTCCAGGCATCGGGGCGGTCGGCGATGGCCTGCCTGATGGCCCGGGCGTGCGCCGAGGCCGGCTGCCACAAGCCCAGAGCGGCAAAACAGTTGCCCGGTTCGAGGTGCAGGTAGAAGCCGGGGGCGTGCACGTCCTCACGCGTCGCCACATGGCGGAAGTGCATGCCGGTGTGGGTCTTGTAGGGCGTTTTGTCCTTGGAGAACCGGGTGTCCCGCTGGATGCGGAAGAGGGATCCGCCGAGGGGTCTGGGGTCGGCGGTGAAATGCCGGCTGAGGCCGAGCAGGGGCTCGGCCAGGTCCTCGACGAAGGCCAGCGCCGGGCGGCGCACGGCCTCCTCGTAACGCTCCTGGTTGGCCTTGAACCACGAGCGGTCGTTGTGCTCTGCCAGGTCGCGGAGGAAGGCGAACAGGGCCGGGGTGAAGTAGCGGGTGGGCATGGGGACAAGGTAGCGCCCTCGGCCGACACGGGCCATAGGGCCGGTCGGCTCCCTCCGGTCTCCGGCTACGGGTGGTTGCCTTCCGGGGTCGTAAAGAACAGTCCTCCGACGACTGCGGCGCCGGGGTCGATGGAGGTGATCCAGAGGTCGTAACGGCCTTCCGGTGCCGCCGGCAGGTCGATGGTGGGGTGGCGAGTGCCGTAGGAGTCGTTGTTGCAGTGCCAGACGCCCACGGGGTCACGGACGACCAAGGCGGTGTCGCTGGCGGCGCCGCCGGGGAGGAAGTAGAACCGAAGCCCGCCGGGGTCCCCAACCCAGTCGAATTGGACGTTGGGAGCGACGCTGGCCCACCCGGCACAGTCTCCGCCCAGGTAGCCGGCATCCACCGGCCCTCCCGACCTCAGCGTCAGGTCTTGCTCGGTGAACCCCACGGAGAGCGTGAAGAGGGCAGATTCGGGCGGGAGACTGGGGTCGAGCCCAGGTTCCGTCGGCGACGGCACGGTCGTTGTGGTGGCCGGAGAGGTCGTTGAAGAGGCGGCGAGGGTGGAGGTCGGTGGCGCGGCGGTGGTCGTTACCGGCGCCGAGGTCGAGTCGGCGGCGGTCGTTACCGGCGCGGAGGTCGAGTCGGCGGCAGTCGGGGCCTCGTCGTCGCCGATGAAGAGGACGGTGAGAGCGACGGCCAGGGCGGCACCGAAAAGGAGCACCACCCAGAAGAGGACACACCGGCGGAACAGACTACGGAAGGGACTGTCGCTCAAGGCGTCCTCCAAACGTGCTCTCCACCAAGTGTATCGAGCCGCCGGGTTCCCGCCCGGGGCCCCGGGGCGGCCGGACGCGCCGGGTCCGGCGGTCCGGGGCGCCGTCGCCGTGCTACGGGTGGTTGGCTTCGAGTTCGGTGATGTAGAGCACGCCGTTCACGAAGCTGCCCTCGGAGTAGGAGCCGATCCAGATGTCGTAGATGCCATCCGGCGCCACACCGAGGAAGTCGACCGTGGGATTCGCCGTGGCGTACGAGTCGTCGTTGCAGACCCAGTTCCCCTGAGGGTCGTTGATGATCAGGGTGGTGTCGTCCCCGACGGCGTCGGCGATGAAGTAGAAGCGCAGCGACGAAGCCGCCGCGGTGAAGTCGAGTTGGAAGTCGGGAGCGGCGCTCGCCCACCCGGTGCAGTCGCCGCCCAGATATGACACGTCCACCGGCCCGCCCGACTGTGCCGGGCTCTCCCAGGGATCGGGAGTGAACCCGCTGGTGAGGGCAAACTCCTCGTAGTTGGCCGGCAAGCCGGTGTCGAGCTCGCCGGCGGGCGCTGTGGTGGTGGTCGTCGTGGTGGAGGTAGTGGACGTAGAGGTGGTGGACGACGTGGTCGAAGACGTCGTGCTCGAGGTGGTGGAGCTGGTGGTGCTCGATGCGGTCGTTGAGGTCCCCGCCGAAGTGGAAGTCCCCGCGCCGGTCGTGGTGGTGCTCGAGGCCGTCGTGGTGGAGGAGCCGGCGCTGGGCTCGTCGTCTCCGCCCAGCACCAGGAAGACGATGGGAACGGCAACGGCAGCGGCGATCAGGATCCCAATGAGGAACAGGGCGGTCGGGGTTCGCCACCAGGAGGTAGTGGCGGGTGCGGGGGGAGGGGGCGGCGGTGGGCTGTAGGACACGACTTCCTCCGTAGATGAGTGCGCCGAGTGTACGCCGGGCTAGGTTTCCAGGCGGCCCCGGGCGGCCCGTCAGGCCGCCGGTCCGCCGACTTCCCGTCTCAACCGGAGCACCAGGTCGAGGTCGAAGCCCAGGGGCAGTTCGAGACGGTGGGCCGCCATCAGGCTCTGGTCGGCCAGGATCTCCTCGATGGGACCGTCGGCGGCAATGCGGCCTGCCCCCATGACGACCGCCCGATCGCACAGCTGCAGGGCGTAGGGCAGGTCGTGGGTGACCATGAGCATGGTGAGGCCCAGGCGGCGCAGCACGCCGGCCAGCTCGCGCCGGCCGGCCGGGTCGAGGTTGGCCGAGGGCTCATCGAGGACCAGGATCTCCGGCTCCATGGCGAGCACGGTGGCGATGGCCACCAGCCGGCGTTCCCCGAAGGAGAGATGGTGGGGGGCCCGGTCGCGCCGCTCCTGCATGCCCACTGCCGTCAGCGCCGTCTCGACGCGCGCCTCCAGATCGGCACCCCGCAGGCCCAGGTTGGCGGGGCCGAAGGCCACGTCCTCGCGTACGGTGGGCATGAAGACCTGGTCGTCGGGGTCCTGGAACACGATCCCCACCCGGCGGCGCACCTCCACGAAGTTTTCCCGGGTCACCGGGATGCCGGCGACCTCCACCGTGCCGCGTTGGGGGGTGAGGATGCCGTTGAGGTGTAGCACCAGGGTGGTCTTGCCGGCGCCGTTGGGCCCCAGCAGGGCTACGCGTTCCCCCGGGTGAATGTGCAGGTCGACGCCGTCGAGAGCCCGGCGCCCGTCGGGATAGGAGAAGGTCACTCCCTGCAGGGCAATGGTGGGGACGCTCATCGCAGCATCCAGGCGAGGGAGGCGACTGCGGCGGCCAGGGCGATCGCCGCACCCGCCCCGATCCACTGGCGGGCCGGGGCCGCGGCCGCTTCCAGCTCCGGCATGACTCCGCGATAGCCCCGGGCCTGCATGGCCAGGTAGACCCGTTCCCCCCGCTCGTAGGAACGCACGAACAGGGTGCCGGCGACGGCCGCTAGGGCGCGAGCCTCCCCGATCCAGCGGGGCCGGTAGGCGCGAGAGCGCAGGGCGGTGCGCATTCGGCCCAGTTCGCCGATTACCACGTCCAGGTAGCGGACCATGAAGCCCATCATCGCCGTCAACACGCGGGGGAAGTGCAGCCGGGTGAAGGCTTTCAGCAGATCGGGGACTCGGGTGGTGGCAGCCAGGATCACCGAGGCGGCGGCCCCCAGGGTGGCTTTGGCCACGATGTTCCACGCCGCCCACAGGCCCTGGCGCGACAGGGAGATCCCCAGCACCTCGAGCCGTTCCCCACTCCCCAGGAAGGGGAGGAAGACGGCGAACAGCAGAAACGGTGTCTCGACTAGCAGGCGGCGCAGCAGGAACCCGGGAGGAATCCGCCCGGCGGCGGCGGCGCCCGCGACCAGGGCGGCATGGACCCCGAACGCCCAGAAGGCCTCACGCGGGGTAGCCACCACCGCCAGCACGAACGCCAGGGTGGCCGCCAGTTTCACCTCGGGACGGACGCGGTGCAGCGGCCCCTCGGTGTGGCGGTACAGGGCGTGGACGTGGCTCTCGTTCAGGCGGGTTCCTTGGCGCGGCGCGCCCTACCGTACAGGCGGATGCCGTAGAACAACCCTGCCGAGACCGCCAGGGTGATGCCCACCCCGATGATCCCGGCCAGGCCGGTGCTCAGCCGGCCGTCCTCCACCCCCTCCACGGCGTAGTCGGCCAGGGGGGAGTCGGCGAGGGTGTGGTCCTCCGCAGTCTCATCGAATCCCTCGTCGATGGAGACTCGCTCCAGGCCGTCGGGTTCGCCGGAGGCGAAGCCACTGAGGATGCCCGCCACGAGCAGGGCGACCACGAGGCCGATCCCCAGGAACCACCAGAGTCGCTTATCCATGGGCCGGCACCTCCACCTTGGGAGCCGCGGCCACCAGGTCGGGCCGGGTGCTCATGACGGCGCCCACCACGAGGGAGGTGATCAGCCCTTCGCCGATGCCGATGAGGGCGTGGACCCCGCCCATGGCGGCGGCGACGGTGCCCCAAGCGGCGCCGCCCTCACCGCCGATGGCGTACTCGAGGACGAAGGCAAAGGCCGCCAGCAGCACCGAGAGGCCGGCGGCCACCCCGGCCGCAGCCACGGTGGCCGTCCGGGTTTTCGGCAGCAGGGCGATCAATCCCCGGTAGACGAGGTACCCGCCCAGCGCCCCGACTATGGCCATGTTGAACACATTGAGGCCGAGGGCGCTCAGGCCGCCGTCGGCGAAGAAGACTCCCTGCACCACCAACACGACGGTGAGGACCAGCGCCCCCAGCCACGGCCCCACCAGGACCGCGGCCAGCACGCCGCCGATCAGGTGCCCGCTGGTCCCGGCGGCCACCGGGAAGTTGACCATCTGGGCGGCGAACACGAAGGCGGCCACCAGGCCGGCCAGGGGTACCCGGCGGTCGTCGAGGTACTGCGCGCTCCGGCGGATCGAGTACCAGATCCCGCCGGCCGCCGCCGCCCCGAACCCGGCGGAAGTAGGGATGTTGATGAAGCCGTCGGGGATGTGCACGGCCCTCCTTTATGCAAACGTTTCGCAATAACTCTAGCGCGAGCCTCCCGGCGCCCGGCCCCGGGCCGGCCCGTAGACTCGGGCCGTGGACACCGGTCTGGCGGGCTTCGGGGCTCTGGTCACGGGCGGGGCGGGCGGCATCGGCTCGGTCATCTGCCGCGCCCTGGCCGCCGAGGGGTGTCGGGTGGCGGTGCACTACCACACCTCCCGACGCGCCGCCGAAGAATTGGCCGACGCGTTGGGCGGGGTAGCGCTCGGCGCCGACTTGCGCCGGGAGCAGGAGGCCGACCGGCTGGTACCGGAGACGGTGGCCGCGCTGGGGCGGCTCGATGTCTGCGTGGCCGCCGCCGGCATCTGGCCGGCGGCCGACGTGCCGGTGTGGGAGATGCCCCTGGAGCGCTGGGAGGAGACCCTGGCGGCCAATCTGCGCGCCACCTTCCTCACCGCCCGGGCCTTTCTGCGGCACGCGGCCACGGCCCGGTCCGGGTCGCTGGTGCTGGTCGGGTCGACCGCCGGGGTGTTCGGCGAGGCCGGCCACGCCGACTACGCCGCGGCGAAGGGCGCCATCCTGAGCGGCCTGCTGCTGAGCCTGAAGAACGAAGCGGGCCGCCTCGGGGTGCGGGTCAACGCGGTGGCTCCCGGCTGGACCCTCACCCCGATGATCGGCCCCAAGGGCCTGGACGAAGCCAAGATCGCCCGGGTCACTGCCACCATGGCTCTCAAGAAGATCGCCCGGCCCGAGGACGTCGCCTCTCACGTGGTGGCGCTGGCCAGCGAGGTGATCTCGGGTCACGTCACCGGCCAGGTGGTGATGGTGGCCGGGGGCATGGAGGGGAGGATCGTCTAGACGGGACCAGACTGCGGCGCGTTTTCGCCTCTCCCGGCCCGCCGGGAGAGGCGCTAGGCCGCCCTCCAGGGCGGCCTCGCGGTGAGGGCGAAACGCAACGAAATCTGGCTCGCGCCTTCACTGCCGCTCGCTCCCGCCCGACGCTATCGCGGGAGAGGCACTCCTACTTCTTCTTCTCTTTGCGTGCCGACGCGGCGGTACCCACGAGGGGAGCCACCGCCAACCAGAGGGCGATGGTCAGCTTCATGGCATCGACGTAACCGAAGGGGGTGATGCCGACTTCGTCGTGGAGCACCCCGGCAAACATCATCACGATCCAGGCGCAGAAGAAGAAGATGGGGCCGGCGGCGCCGATGGCCCCGAAACCTGCCGGGTTCACGGATACCTCCTCGTGGTATGCGCGGCCAGCATGCCACATCGGGCCCCTCTGCCGTTGGACTATGGTGGCGTGCCGCGCCGGCCCGGTGAGCCGGCGATCCCTGCGAGGAGGCAGCCGCCAGGTATGTGGGTCATGGCCCCGTTGCGACGGTCGCCGCGACGCGCCGCGGAGGCGGAGTGAACCCGCCGTCGCGCCCCGGGGTGGTACTGGTGGCCGAGCTGCTGGGTGGTGATGGCCCCTACCTCGAAGCGGCGGAGGCCTTCCTCGCCTGTCGCTGCGTCTGCTGCGGGCGGGGGGTGGAGCGCATCGGGGTGCAGCAGGACGATGCCTACTACTGCCCCGGTTGCTGGGCGGGGGTCGGCGGGTCCGTTTCCGGCGGTTGCTGAAGACGCCGGCTAGTCCTTCCACGCCGGGATCCCCGGCGGGGGCAGCACCTCTCGCCCGTCTACGAAGGTGGCCACGACTCCCATCTGCCGCAGCCTGATGGGCGCGGCGTCAACCGGGTCCTCCGCCAGGACGGTGAGGGTGGCCGGCGCCCCACCGATCAGGTCGGCGCGTTCGCCTATGGCCGCGGCGGCCCCGGTGGTGAACAGGGAGAGGGCGGCCTCGCCGGTGAGGGCCTCCTGAGGCAGGAAGCCGGCGCGATCGCGTCCCCAGGCCATCCCCCACAGCGGGTGCGGCGGCTCCACCGGGCAGTCCGAGCCGCCGGCCAACGGCACGCCGGCGTCGGCCAAGGTGCGGAAGTTGTAGGTCAGCGGCAGGCGGTCCGGGCCCAGGCGGGCTTCCATCCAGGGGGAGTCGGAGGGCAGGAAGGCCGGCTGGATGCAGGCGGTGACCCCCAGCCCGGCCAGGCGCCGCACCTCCTCCGGGGGAGCGATCGAGGCATGCTCCACGCGGAGCCCTTGGGGGTCCACGCCGTCGGCGATGGCTTCCTCGAAGGTGTCGAGGACTCGGCTGAGGGCGGCGTCACCGATGGCATGGATGGCTACGCGGCCTCCCAGGTCGGCGGCGGCGCGGACCATCTCCCGGGCCCAGACGGGGTCGAGGCGCAGGGTGCCGTGGTGGCCGGGCCGGTCGGCGTAGGGCCGGCGCAGGGCGGCCGTATGCCCTCCCAGGCTGCCGTCGGCGAATGCCTTCAGCCCGAGGAAGGAGACCATGGGCCCCGCCCGTTGGAGGCGCCGGGCGGCGGCCCGCAGTTCGGCCGGCGTGTCGGCGATGACCAGCACCTTCAGGGGAAGCGGTAGCTCGGCCGCCGCCTCCAGTACCAGGTCCAACTCGGAGCCGCGGCCGCCCCAGAGCCCCTGGTCGATCGAGACGATGGCTCCCAGGCCGGTGAGGCCCACGCCCGCCAGGGCCCCTACCGCCTGTGCCAGGTCGGCAGGGAGGAGAGCGGGGAGATGCTGCTGCAAGGCGGAGGCGACCGGCGCCACGGCGGTCTCGCGGAGGACTCCGGTGGGGCGACCGGCCTCGTCGCGGTCGATGGTGCCGCCCGCGGGGTCGGGGGTCTCGGGGCCGAATCCGGCTGCCTCGAGGGCGGCGGTGCTGGCCACCGCGATGTGGCCGCAGTGGCGCACCACCAGCACCGGGCGGTTCGGGGCTGCCCGGTCGAGGAGATGGCGATCGGGGAGGCGGCCCTCGGCCAGGGCCTCGTCGTCGAGGCGCAGGGCGAGCACCGCCGTGCCCGGGGGCTGGGCCGCTGCCGCGACGGACACGGCTTCGGCCACCGCTTGAAGCGAGGTGGCTCCGGCCAGGGAGACCCGGTGGAGAGCGGCCGCATGCCCGACGGGGTGGAGATGGGCGTCTCGCAAACCGGGGACGACGACCCCGGCGACCTGGCGTTCCGGCAGGCCGGGGCGTCGCAGGCGGACGGCCTCTCCGATTGCAGCAATCCTGCCGTCCTCGATGAGTAGGGCATTGCCTCGTACGGCGTCGGCGTCGCGCACCGCGGTGGCGGTGAGGAGGAAGCGGCTCACGGGCCGGCACCCCGGGTCGGCTCGGGGGGCGGCCGGTGCGCCGCCAGCACGGCCAGCAGCGCCTCGTGGATGTGGCCGTTGCTGGCCACCAGGTCGGTGTGGTGGGCCGGCCCTCCGGCGGAGTCGCTGACCCGCCCCCCGGCTTCGGTGACGAGGAGGATCCCTGCCGCCACGTCCCAGGGCTGCAGGTTGTACTCCCAGTGCGCCTCGTAGCGGCCGCAGGCTACCCAGGCGAGATCCAGGCAGGCCGAGCCGGAGCGGCGGACCCCCTGGGCAACCTGTAGGGCGGCGGCGACCAGGTCCGTGTAGCGCCGGGGATGGAGGTGGCGGTCGTAGGGGAAGCCGGTGGAGAGCAGGCTGCGCCGGAGTTCGCTCTGGGGGGAGACGGCGATGGGGCGGCCGTCGCGTTGTGCCCCGCTGCCGCGGGCGGCGCTGTACTCCTCACCGCGCAGCACGTCGACTATCGCGGCGGCCCGGGGCCCCGAATCATCCTGGAGGGCCACCGCCACCGCACACTGGGGAACCCCGTGGATGAAGTTGACCGTGCCGTCCAGGGGGTCCACCACCCAGAGGCGGGGGCCGCCGTCACCGCCCTGAGCCCCGGCTTCTTCACTGAGCACGGCGTCGCCCGGGCGGTGGCGCCCGATGACCTCCAGCACGGCGGCCTCGGCCTCCCGGTCGGCGGCGGTCACCGGGTCCACGCTCCCCTTGAAGTCGGCCTGCATCGACCCCCCGAAGTAGGAGCGCACCACCGCCGCCCCGGCCCGGGCGGCATGGAGGGCGACGTCGAGGTCGTGCATCGAGGGCACTGTAGGGCGGTAGCCGGCCGGCGCCCCGACCTCGGGGCAGGTGGCGGCACTCATGGGACCCCCGCCCTCGGCTTCTTGCCGGGTGTCGGCACTAGCCTCCCCCGGAATGCAGTTGGCCGCCGCCGCCCTGATCTCGGCCGCCCTCATGTGGCTCGCCTTCCCCCCGGTGAACGCGGGCCCGGTGGTCTTCATCGCGCCCGTGCCCCTGCTCTGGGCGCTGCGCCGGACCACCTCCCGGCGCGAGGCGGTCTGGGTGGGGCTCATCTACGGCACGGCCTTCTTCGGGGGCATGCTGTGGTGGATCTACACCCTGGGAGCGGTGGCCTGGTTCCCCCTGGTGGGGACCATGGCCGTCTACACCCTCGGCTATGCGCTGCTGATGTACGCCGTGCGCCTGTGGTCCCCCTTCCTGTGGTGGGCGGTGGCCGTCGGGGGATGGGCTTTGTTCGAGTTCGCTCGGTCGCGCTTCCCCCTGGGCGGGTTCCCCTGGGGGGCGGCGGGCTTTCCCATCGGCACCATCCCCGGGGCGCGGGGGGCGGCGCAGTGGATCGGACCTACCGGCTGGGGGGTGCTGGTTATCGGTTTCGCCGCCTCGCTGGTGCTGCTCGCCGAGGAGGAGCCCGACCGCCGCCCGCTCGAGGGCATGGTGGCCGTCATCCTCATCCTGTCTGCCCTCGGCCTGGTGCTCTCCCCGGAGGCGGGAGGGCAGGCGGTGCGGGTGGCCGTGGTTCAGGGCAACTCCCCCTGCCCTCGAGAGCACTGCGCCAACGAGAAGCAGCTCATCTACGACTCCCACCTCGGCCTCACCCGGACCATCACCCCGGGCAGTGTGGACCTGGTCGTCTGGGCCGAGGACTCCTTCGGCGGGTCGGTGAACCCCACCTTCAACCCCGAGGTGGCCGCCCAGATGGCAGGCGAGGCGGTGCGGCTCGGGGCCTACCTGATGGCAGGCGGCAGCCGGTCCGCCGGTCCCAAGGAATGGGAGAACTTCAACATCGTTTTCGCCCCCAATGGTTCCGTGGTGGGGGAGTACCTGAAGCGACATCCCGTTCCGTTCGGGGAGTTCGTGCCGCTGCGCAATCTGCTCCGCTTCATTCCCCAGCTCGACCAAGTTCCCCGCGACCTGCGCCGGGGGCAGGGGCCGGTGGTGTTCCCCATGGCGGTCGGCGACACCTCCTTCCGGCTCGGCTCGGTGATTTCCTTCGAGGGCGCCTTCCCGCGTTACGCCCGCAGCGAGGTGCGGGCGGGGTCCCAACTGCTGGTGGTGGCCACCAACGAGGGCTCCTACGGGCGCGGCCCGGCCTCGGACCAGCTGATCGGAATGGTGCGGCTGAATGCCGCCGCCCTCGGCGTCGACGCCATCCACGCTGCGGTCACCGGGCATTCCACCTTCGTGTACGCCGACGGCTCGCTCTCCTCCGCCAAGTCGGGCCTGTTCACCGCCGAGGTGCTCTACGGCATGGTCCGGGTGCAGGAGAGCCGCCGCACCCTGTACGCGCTGGCCGGTGACTGGCTGGAGCTGGCAGCCATCGCCGGAGCGGCGGTGGCGCTCGTCGTGGGCTGGCGCAACCCGCGCGAGTTCCGCATCCGGCCGCGGGCGCGGCGGTGATCGGGATCGACCTGCCGCCGCCGGAGGGGGCGCACGTGGCCGCCCTGGCCGGCAGGCTGCAGGAGCTCCTGGGCCCCGACCTGTTGGGCCTCTACCTGTTCGGGTCGGCTGCGTACGGGGGCTATCGGCCGGGCCGCAGCGACCTCGACGTGCAGGGGGTGGTCCGCCGCGCTCTCCCCGATGACCGCAAACGTGTCTTGGCCGGCCGCCTGCTTCATGCCTCCCTGCCCTGCCCGGGCAAGGGCCTGGAGTTGGTTCTGTACCGAGCCGAGGTGGCCGCCCGTCGGTCGCCGACGGCGCCGGCGGTGGAGCAGGCCGCGGCGGCCGCCTACCTGGCAGAGGTCGAGCAGGAACTGCACTATGCGGTGGTCGCAGCCGATTGGGGGCCGGTCTCCGGCCGCCATGGGGTTAACGCCATCTAACATACTGCGGTCACCCCGGTGGTCGAGTAGGAGGCATACGCGTGACCGACAAGCAGCAGCAGGCGATCTCCGCCCTTTCGTGGGAGGAGCGCTCCTTCCCGCCCTCGCCAGAATTCGTAGCCCAGGCCAACACCGGCCCGTCCATCTACGACGAGGCCGAGGCCGACTGGAAGGGCTTCTGGATGAAGCAGGCCCTCGAGCGGGTGTCCTGGTTCAAGAAGCCCACCGAGATCCTCGACGAGTCCAACCCCCCCTTCTTCAAGTGGTTTGCCGACGGTGAGCTGAACATCTCCTACAACTGCCTGGATCGGCACCTGGAGACGGGCGGCGACAAGGTGGCCTTCTACTGGGAAGGCGAGCCGGTGGGCGACGAGCGGGTCATCACCTTCCGCCAGCTCCACGAGGAAGTGAGCCGCTTCGCCAACGCCCTGCTCGGCCTGGGCGTCGAGAAGGGCGACCGCGTGGCCATCTACCTGGGCATGATCCCGGAGCTGCCGGTGGCCATGCTGGCCTGCGCCCGCATCGGGGCCATCCACTCGGTGGTCTTCGGCGGGTTCTCCGCCGATGCTCTGGCCCAGCGCATCCAGGACCAGGAGGCCAAGGTCCTCATCACCGGCGACGGCGCTTACCGGCGCGGCACGGTGTTCCCCCTGAAGACCAACTCCGACGCCGCCTTGGAGACCTGTCCCTCCATCGAGAACGTCGTTGTGGTGAAGCGCTGCAACAACGAGGTCGCCTGGACCGAGGGTCGGGACCACTGGTACCACGACCTGGTCGCCGCGGCCTCTTCCGAGAACGAGCCGGTGTCCATGAACGCCGAGGACATGCTGTACATCCTCTACACGTCGGGGACTACGGCTCGCCCCAAGGGCGTGGTGCACACTACGGGCGGCTATCTGGCCGGCGCGGTGACCACCCACCACCTGGTCTTCGATATCAAGCCCGACGACGTGTACTGGTGCGCCGCCGACATCGGCTGGGTCACCGGGCACACCTACATCGTGTACGGGCCGCTGGCGAACCACACCACCGGCGTGCTCTACGAGGGCACCCCGGACTTCCCGGACAAGGACCGCTTCTGGCAGATCATCGAGAAGTACAAGGTCACCAAGTTCTACACCGCCCCCACGGCGATTCGCTCCTTCATGAAGTGGGGCGACCAGTATCCGAAGGGGCGTGACCTCTCGTCGCTGAAGCTGCTGGGGTCGGTGGGTGAGCCGATCAACCCCGAAGCGTGGATGTGGTACCACACCATCATCGGGAACGAGCGCTGCCCCATCGTGGACACCTGGTGGCAGACCGAGACCGGCTGCATCCTGATCACCCCGCTGCCCGGCGCCGTGGCCACCAAGCCGGGTTCGGCGACTAAGCCCTTCCCCGGCGTGGGCGCCGACGTGGTCGACGATCAGGGCAACCCGGTGCCCCTGGGCGGCGGCGGCTACCTGGTGCTCACCCGCCCCTGGCCGGCGATGCTGCGCACCCTGTACAAGGACGCGGAGCGCTTCGTCTCGGCCTACTGGTCGCAGGTGCCGGACCGCTACTTCGTGGGCGACGGCTGCAAGCGCGACACCGACGGCTACTACTGGCTGCTGGGCCGGGTGGACGACGTCATGAACGTGGCCGGGCACCGTATCTCCACCACCGAGGTGGAATCGGCCCTGGTGGCCCACCCCAAGGTGGCCGAGGCCGCTGTGGTCGGCCGGAGCGACGAGATGACCGGCCAGGCGATCGCCGCCTTCGTGACGCTGCGCTCCGGCGTGGTCGGCGACGAGGCGCTCATCAAGGAACTGCGCGGCTGGGTGGGCGAGAAGATCAGCCCGATCGCTCGTCCCAAGAGCATCGTCTTCACCGACGACCTGCCCAAGACGCGCTCGGGCAAGATCATGCGGCGCCTGCTGCGCGATATCTCCGAGGAGCGCCATCTGGGCGACGTGACCACGCTGGCCAACGCCGATGTGGTTCGGGAGATCGCCTCGCTGGCGCAGACTTCCACCAAGGAAGACTGAGCCGGGCGTTCGATCCGTTGCGGGAGGGGAGGCCTCGTGCCTCCCCTCCTGCGTTGTCGGGCCGAGAAGCCGGCTTCTCTCGATTAGCACCATCTTGGTGTTGCTAAATGGGGAACCGCCTGCTAGAAATGGCCTCAGCACACAAGCTTTGATACGGAGGTCCCCAAGTGCAGGCGACGATGCGAGCCACCGGAATAGGCCGGGCGCGGCGGCGGCCGCGCAACTACGGTGATAACCGAGTATGCGCCACCGACGGGTGCCGCGTGCGCCTCTCCCGCTACAACAAGGCCGACCACTGCTTCCAGCACGCCCCGGCGACTTTCCCTCGCCTGCGCGGCGAGTTCAGCGAGACCTACGCCTCGCGGCACGCCTAGAAGCCTTTCTCCTCCCGGCTGCGCCCCACTTCCCCCGGTGGGGCGCAGCCGTGTCTCAGGCCCTCACGATCCAGGTCTGGCGGGCGAAGCCGTAGAGCAGGCCTTCGGGAGAGAAGACGGCCGTGCCCGAGTAGAGCTTGCGCCCGTCGCGGCCCAGCGGCCAGCCGATGGCCAAGCCGGTGGCGCCGACGGGGATCGGCCGTAGCACCCGCGCCGCCATCCGCCCCAGGACTACCCCGGTCTGCTCCATGTCGCGCTCCATGGCCCAGGCCCCAGGGCAGTCGAGGAGGGACCAGGTGATCTCCCGGGCTAGGAATCCGTCCGCCGCCGGCAAGGAACCCCCGGTCTGCACCGGAGCGGCCACCAGGTCGCGCCCCGGCACCCATCCGGGGAAAAGGCGCAGGCCGTCCCCCTCGGCCCGCTCCGGCCCGCAGACGAAACAGCCCGGGAAGACGTGTCTGGTGAACCCGGCGTAGCGAGCCGCCGCCGCTTCGGCCTCGGCCAGGGTCGGCGGCAGCGGCACCTCGAGTTCCAGATGCGTCGGCACCCCCTCCGCCACCAGATCGGGCCCGTCGTGCACCAGCACCCGCGCCCCCTCCCGCTCGACCTCCAGGGGGCGGTCCAGGGGCGGGGGCCGGCGCAGGGTGACCTCGGCGTCGCCGTCGACGAAGCCGGCCACCAGGCCGCAGGTGTAGCCCCCGTTGCCCGAGTTCTGCGGGCCGCGGAAGCGGCGGCCGATGACGAAGGAGCCGCTCACAGGATCTGGCTCAGGAACGACTTGGTGCGCTCGTGGCGCGGGTTGGCGAACACCTCGCGCGGCACCCCCTCCTCCAGGATCACCCCCTGGTCCATGAAGATCAGCCGGGTGCCCACCTCCCGGGCGAAGCCCATCTCGTGGGTCACCACCACCATGGTCATCCCCTCCGCCGCCAGGCGCTGCATCACCAAGAGCACCTCGTTCACCAGTTCCGGGTCGAGGGCCGAGGTCACCTCGTCGAACAGCATCAGCACGGGCTGCATCGCCAGCGCCCGGGCGATGGCGACCCGTTGCTGCTGCCCGCCGGACAGCTGCGAGGGCCAGGCTCCGGCCTTGTCCGCCAGGCCCACGTGGCCCAGCTGATCCAGGGCGCGCCGCTGCGCTTCCTCACCTTTCAGGCCCAGGACCTTCTCCAGGGCCAGGGTGAGGTTCCCCGTCACCGTGCGGTGGGGGAACAGGTTGAAGGACTGGAAGACCATCCCCATCCGGGTGCGGGCGGCATTCAGGTCGGTGTGGATGTCGGTGAGTTCCTTGCCCTCGAAGAAGACCCGCCCCTCGGTGGGCTCCTCGAGCATGTTGATGGTGCGCAACAGGGTCGACTTCCCCGAACCTGAGGGGCCGATGAGCACCAGCACCTCCCGGGGGAAGATCTCCAGGTTCACGTCGCGCAGCACGTGCAGCTTGCCGAACCACTTGTTGATGCCTTCGAGCCGGACGATGGGCTCGCTCATGGGTGCCTCCTCCATCATCCGATCACGCTGGTCAGGCCGCTGCGCAGACGCCGCTCTAGGTAGGTGACCAGGCGGATCATGGGCAGGGTGATGATCAGGTACCCGGCCGCCGAACCCAGCCAGGCGGTGGCGTTGAACGTGGAACTGTATATCTCCCGGCCCACCCCCAGCAGTTCCTTCTGGTTGAAGGCCAGGCCGAGCACCACCACCAGTGAGGTGTCCTTGATGAGGATCACGAACTCGTTGGTGAGCGGCGGGATCACCCGGCGGATCGCTTGGGGCACCACCACGAAGCGCATCGCCTGGAGGTAGGAGAGACCCAGGCTGCGGGCCGCCTCCATCTGGCCCCGCTCCAGAGATTGGATGCCCGCCCGGTACACCTCTGCCGAGTAGGCCGCCAGGTTCAGACCCAGCACGGCTACGGCCACTCGATAGGGCCCATCGATTCCCGAGAAGAAGTCCAGCTTCATGGCGGTCACCACGCCGAGGCCGGCGAAAGAGAGCTGCCAGATCAGCGGGGTGCCCCGGAAGAAGTTGATGTAGATGCGCGCCGGGGCGCGGACCACCGCCCGCTTGGACATCGAGAAAAGGGCCAGGAAGAGCCCCAGGATCATCCCGAGGCCGCCCCCCAAGAAGGAGAGGATCAGGGTGTTCTTGGCCCCGTTGACGAAGCGAGGGAAGAAGTCGCCCAGCAGTCGCACGTTCAGGAAGTTCCGGGCGAACAGCTCCACGCCCGCAGAGCGGAACCACAGGAGCACTCCGGCGAGGGCCGCCGCCTGAATGCCGATGACGGCGCCGGCGATGGCCGCTTCCTTGGCCTGCTTGTTGGGCACACGGCGCGCCCGTGAGAAGGCCAGGGTGGCGGCTACGGCGCCGATGCCGATCACCACCCAGGCCAGCACCCCCAGTTCCGGGCTGAGCAGGCCTTCGGTGAGGGGATCGGTAGGAGCGCAGGTTCCCTGAGGGGCATCCTCCGGGCAGACCTGAGTCCACCCGTAGGCATTGAGGATGCCGATGACCCCGGCGAACAGGGTCAGCAGCGCCAGGATGCCGACGCCCAGGGTGACCCAGGACCAGGTCGTCTGCTGGGCGACGAAATAGCGGATGCCGCGTTCCGGGGGCGCCTGGGGCGCGGCGGTGGTGGTCAAGGCCGCCTCCTCTCTAGAAGCCGGGCGGAATGCGAGGCGGCCCCGGCGCGGGCACCGCCTCGCGGCCATGAGGCATCCTAAGCGGAGGCGCCACAGGCTGCCCGGTTGGGTCGATGGACCCCGGCGCCGGACGGTGCCACGGCATAAACTCCTGCCTATGAAACGTCACACCATCGTCGTCGGCTACAGCCCCACGGCCACCGGCAGGCTCGCTCTCGACCGGGCCGTGCAGGAGGCCAAGCTGCGTGATTCCCGGCTGTTGGTCGTGCTTTCCCTGTGGGGTGGGCGGCGCACCGGGTTCGAGGAAGTGGAGGAGTCGCGCCGGGCCCTGGAAGAGGCGGACACCCTGCTTCGGGACAAGGGCGTGAGCTACGAACTCCGCGAACTGGTGCGGGGCAAGACCCCGGCCGAGGACTTGGCCGACCTGGCCGAGGAGGAGAAGGCCGATCTGCTGGTGATCGGCTACCGCCACCGCAGCAAGTCGGGCAAGTTCTTCCTGGGGTCCGACGCGCAGGACATCCTGCTGGCCGCTCCCTGTCCGGTGTTGGCGGTGCGCCCGCCGGAGGACGAAGAGGACTAGGCCCTGTTGCGGTGAGGGCGAGGGCGCGACATGGGTTTCGTTGCTGTTTGCCCTCACCGCGGAGGCCGCCCCCAGGGGCGGCCTCCGCGGCCCCCTCTCCCGGCTTGCCGGGAGAGGGCGGGGGGTGAGGGCGAAGACGCGACTTGGCCTGCGTTGCTGTTTGCCCTCACCGCTCGCCGACTGCGTCGGCTCGCGCCTCTCCCGGCGGAGCCGGGAGAGGCTATGGCAGGTAGTAGTCGATGATGAGTTCGGGCCGGTCGGCTGCTGGGGCGTTGCCGGTGTAGAAGCGGAGGTAGTCGGGGGCCATGTCGTCGTTGTCGTCGAGGTCGAAGCGCAGCCGGAACTGTGTGACCCCCGTCAGGTTCAGCAGGTCGTAGGAACGGGCCCGCAAA
>Ga0209164_1001933_pt1 | contig 24068 bp, 31 predicted proteins | sample MTBNYHSulfiMetaG_FD_187458 | JGI IMG/M metagenome (GOLD analysis project Ga0209164, IMG submission 187458) | Enrichment culture microbial communities from rom New York Harbor, USA that are MTBE-degrading - MTBE-NYH (New York Harbor Sulfidogenic)... | ecosystem: Environmental > Aquatic > Marine >... | reverse complement strand
TCAGCCCTCGCGTCGCCTCCATGACATCGTCGTGGGTGTAGGACATCTGTGCCTCCTGATCCCCATTCTACCGCGACGCTGCAGGTGGGGCTTCGCACGTATGCCCTCTAGTTCTCAGCGCCGAGGTGTCGTTGTACAGTTCGCGGTCACAACGACGGCACGGAAACGCACTTGTAGACCGCAGAAGGATTGCTTCGAGCGTGAAAGGGGTTGTGACTACACCCCCTCCCCAAATCTCGTCGATCGCGTGCCCTCTGTGTGCTCAACGCCTTCCGGCATCTGAGGTTCATCCACGTTGTGCTTCCGACATACCTCGCACCGAAACAGCGCGTGCTCAACGCCTTCCGGCATCTGAGGTTCATCCACGGAGATCAGTAGCCGGGAATCGTAAGTGTTAGAATGTGCTCAACGCCTTCCGGCATCTGAGGTTCATCCACCGGTCAGCGACAAGGTAGTGGAAGAGGGCCAGGCAGTGCTCAACGCCTTCCGGCATCTGAGGTTCATCCACTCCACCCGAGCCACCGCGCAATCCTCTCATTCAGATCGTGCTCAACGCCTTCCGGCATCTGAGGTTCATCCACACTCGACAGGCGCGGCACAAGGCGACCGCAGCTTACGTGCTCAACGCCTTCCGGCATCTGAGGTTCATCCACAGCCATCCTCCGGTGTGGACTCACCTGAGCCATCCTGTGCTCAACGCCTTCCGGCATCTGAGGTTCATCCACGGCGTACCTGTCCTTCCGACGAGCGGATCGCGCAGTGCTCAACGCCTTCCGGCATCTGAGGTTCATCCACCGGAGCGTCTTTAGGGGTTCTTTTGCTCTCCGGGGGTGCTCAACGCCTTCCGGCATCTGAGGTTCATCCACCTTTCCATCCCGTGTAGTGTGAGGAAGGGACGGCAGTGCTCAACGCCTTCCGGCATCTGAGGTTCATCCACCTTTCCATCCCGTGTAGTGTGAGGAAGGGACGGCAGTGCTCAACGCCTTCCGGCATCTGAGGTTCATCCACAGAACAACTCCGGCCGCGGCGGGAAATAGAGCGTGTGTGCTCAACGCCTTCCGGCATCTGAGGTTCATCCACACGATGGGCGGTTAGGCACATATGGAGAATCGCCGATGTGCTCAACGCCTTCCGGCATCTGAGGTTCATCCACTTCATTTCGTGCAGATTGCGGATCGAGCGCTGGAAGTGCTCAACGCCTTCCGGCATCTGAGGTTCATCCACCAGCAAGCGACCGAAGAGAAAGCAGGTCTTGTGGCGGTGCTCAACGCCTTCCGGCATCTGAGGTTCATCCACGCTTCCGATCGATCCTTGAGCACCGTCGCCTGGATGTGCTCAACGCCTTCCGGCATCTGAGGTTCATCCACCTTGGTGCTGGCCTCTCTGTTGTGCAGTCGCTCATCAAGTGCTCAACGCCTTCCGGCATCTGAGGTTCATCCACCATCAGGTGTCCGTTGACCGTGCCGTACACAATCGTGCTCAACGCCTTCCGGCATCTGAGGTTCATCCACGCTGCGTCCACGAGAGCGCCGACGCTCGCTACCACGTGTGCTCAACGCCTTCCGGCATCTGAGGTTCATCCACGCTGCAGGAGGCGAGCGATGCCGACGGCGCTTCGTGTGCTCAACGCCTTCCGGCATCTGAGGTTCATCCACATCCCTCCGCGTCGACCAATCGAGCAAGGTTCTCTCGTGCTCAACGCCTTCCGGCATCTGAGGTTCATCCACTGGGTCGAGAACCACACCGCGGAGTCCATCGACTAGTGCTCAACGCCTTCCGGCATCTGAGGTTCATCCACCTACCCGATGCCCTGGGTTCTGGGCGGGACACTCGGGTGCTCAACGCCTTCCGGCATCTGAGGTTCATCCACGTCGAGCTGATCGTCGCCCGTCTTCCCGGTGTACTTGTGCTCAACGCCTTCCGGCATCTGAGGTTCATCCACCCTGTTGTACCGCGCCGTCCAGCATGGACGACACACGTGCTCAACGCCTTCCGGCATCTGAGGTTCATCCACCGGGGTGAAGAGTTTCGTCTCGATGCCCTCCTTGCTGTGCTCAACGCCTTCCGGCATCTGAGGTTCATCCACTCCGCCCTCATGAAATAGCCTGGCGCGCTCGACCGTGCTCAACGCCTTCCGGCATCTGAGGTTCATCCACAATCGCGTCTGCCAACAGCATCGTTGTCTTCTGCGTGCTCAACGCCTTCCGGCATCTGAGGTTCATCCACGCTGAGGAGGCCGCACAGGCCAAGAAGTGGCTACTGTGCTCAACGCCTTCCGGCATCTGAGGTTCATCCACCATTCGCCTGCCACCAAAGGGTGCTATGCTTCTTGCTGTGCTCAACGCCTTCCGGCATCTGAGGTTCATCCACGACGGAGGTCGTGAGTGAAGAACCCCGCCCTTCCGGGCGGGGCTTCTCAGATCAACTTCAGCTGCTCTGGAGCCTTGGCCCTCTGCTCGTGAAACCGAATGTAGCGCGTGATCATCTCTGTCGTAACCTCATCTCCCACCGTCCGTGCAAAGTACCCGTCCTCCCAGAACTCCCCGCCCCACAGTTCGTCCTTCACCTTGGGAAACTCCTTGCGCACCTCACGCGCACTCACCGCCTTCATCTCAAACCCATGATGAGCGGCAATCTCCTCGAATAGCTCCTTGACCCGCTGACGTATCTCTCCCTGTAGTACCCACTTGCGATACTTCAGTGCCCAGACCAGATGGTAGCTGGTATCGTACACGCTGTGGCTTGCTCGCTTCATGACCATGCCACCAGCGTAACACACCCCTGCTGCCTACGGCAGCAGCCTTCTTATCCCCGCCCTTCCGGGCGGGGCATGCGATGGCTATTCCTCGTCAACACTTTGTAAGCCCGCAGTGCTCAACGCCTTCCGGCATCTGAGGTTCATCCACTCCCCACCCAGTGCAGTAGATCGCGCACGACACGAATGTGCTCAACGCCTTCCGGCATCTGAGGTTCATCCACTCCACGACGCAGTGATTTCCGCTAGCCGTCATCACGCGTGCTCAACGCCTTCCGGCATCTGAGGTTCATCCACGCCGCTCTGCGCGGCAATGGTCGTGATAATGCGATGTGCTCAACGCCTTCCGGCATCTGAGGTTCATCCACCTGCTGTCACCCCATGGGCGTAGGCGTTTACGCTCCGTGCTCAACGCCTTCCGGCATCTGAGGTTCATCCACCTGCTGTCACCCCATGGGCGTAGGCGTTTACGCTCCGTGCTCAACGCCTTCCGGCATCTGAGGTTCATCCACTCCGGGATAGAGTAGGGGTGGTAGCACGCTAAGCTTGTGCTCAACGCCTTCCGGCATCTGAGGTTCATCCACCACGGCGGCATCCCCAACCGTCGCCCAACTCTTCTCGTGCTCAACGCCTTCCGGCATCTGAGGTTCATCCACCTGGCCAGCTTCGGTGATCGGCTTTGGTAGCGCATGTGCTCAACGCCTTCCGGCATCTGAGGTTCATCCACATCGCCTGCCCGGTAAACGTTCCGCCCGCTATCGGGTGCTCAACGCCTTCCGGCATCTGAGGTTCATCCACGCCGGTCAGGACGTGTCCCTTCCAAGATGCCTAGATGTGCTCAACGCCTTCCGGCATCTGAGGTTCATCCACTGGTAGCACGCTTGGTGGGCGGCGCTAGCTACGTTGCCGTGCTCAACGCCTTCCGGCATCTGAGGTTCATCCACGGCGATGGCGCAACGTAGTTCACAGCGCCTCCATCTGTGCTCAACGCCTTCCGGCATCTGAGGTTCATCCACGATGGACTACCTTCGCGATCAGCTCAACGAGCTTGTGCTCAACGCCTTCCGGCATCTGAGGTTCATCCACCGGATTGACGAGCTGGAACGTTGCTGTCACCGCGCCCGTGCTCAACGCCTTCCGGCATCTGAGGTTCATCCACCAACGGGCGATCCTTGACGCGGCCTGGATTCACGTTAGTGCTCAACGCCTTCCGGCATCTGAGGTTCATCCACCGTGTCGTCGGATTCAACGATTCCGTAGACACTGCTTCTGTGCTCAACGCCTTCCGGCATCTGAGGTTCATCCACCCTCCACTTTACTGATGAGTTGCTGAATCGCACCGTAGTGCTCAACGCCTTCCGGCATCTGAGGTTCATCCACTTCCCAGACAGCGGCTCATTCCACTTGACAAGCATGTGCTCAACGCCTTCCGGCATCTGAGGTTCATCCACGCCGTCGCGGATCAGCATCACGCGCAACGTCGGGTTGTGCTCAACGCCTTCCGGCATCTGAGGTTCATCCACAGAGAGGGCCGCTATGATTACCAACAGGACAGCTAGTGCTCAACGCCTTCCGGCATCTGAGGTTCATCCACCCGGCCCGTCCGGCGTCATCACGCGGTCACCTACCTTGTGCTCAACGCCTTCCGGCATCTGAGGTTCATCCACCCGTCGTTGCCCGCGTCGATGTAGACCGAACCCTCGAGTGCTCAACGCCTTCCGGCATCTGAGGTTCATCCACAGCACGGACTGCAATTGCCCTTTTTGTGTGTCTTTCCGATGGCCGATTTCAGGCCACCGCATACTCCTCCCTTTGAGTCCGCCTTCGTGCGAGAGGTTTGTGTGCGGGGCAGAGCGCGAGGCATATGAAATGGCGTTCTGACGTCTTTCTACCACAACAGCGCACCTATCGACCATCTCAGCTTCCCCCTAAGCTTGGAAAACAACGGCGCAAACGCACTTCTGGCCTCCTGCCCCCTCAATGACCGCTCAACACTCAGCCATGCTTGATCTTCCACATCACACAACCTCGAAGGTCACGGTCTCCATCTCCCAGCCTTCTGTCCTCCCTTTCTTCCGCACCCGGCTTGCACAGCCCGAACACAATCCGATGATCAGCAGGTCATCCTCGGGAGCGACAATCGACGTCAGTTCCCATTGAAGACGTTCCAGTTCACGGATCGTTAGGCGACAGCGGAAAAGGCTGTACTGAATCCTCACCCCGTACCCTTCCAAGTGGTGCGCCGTTTGACTCAGCCGTTTCGGATCTCTGATATCGTAGCAGATCAGATACCAGTTCTTCTGTTGACCCATCGCTATCGAATCCGCATCTTGGCAAACAAGCCGGGAGCGCCGGTCCATTCCTTCTCAAGCAACCGCACCTCCAACTCCATCAGACGAGCATACGAGAGCGAGTAGCCAATTACTGGGTGCTTCCACGTCTCTTGCAGCCGTCGTTCGAACAGCGAGATCGCCTTCCGACGCCCGGCCTCCGACAACCAGACTCGGCCTTCTGTTGCATCGAAATCATCGCCTTTGTTCCACTGGTGCCGGTTGAGCGAGCCGATGACTGGCATGTCCCACACAACGACGCGGAATAGCTCCATGAGATCGAGGACGAGCGGATATGCAGAAGAACGGGGCGTGTGAAAGAAGCCGAGCGGCGGCTCCAGACCGACGTCCAAGACCGCCTGCATGACAGCCTGGTAGAGCAGGCTGTAGCCGTAGCTCAGCAGGGCGTTGAATCGGTCTTGAGGTGGCCGTCGGGTACGCCCTTGAGGGTGCAGCGGCGCCGACACGTCGGGATGAAGGAGGGAGTCCATGCACATGAAGTAGGCACGGCCGGCAAGGCCCTCGTAGCCGCGTAGCACGTCGACGCCCTCTGAACCAGCCGCATCTCTGAGACACCGTCGAAACGTCGCAATGGGCTCCGCGGCGTTCTTCCGAGCTTCCGGACGTTCACGCGTCGCCCGGAGTACAAAACGCAGCGCAGTAGTAATCTTGGCATTCACCACCAGTCTTGCTAGACGTAGACACAGGCCGGGATCACTGAGCGCGTGGTACTGACGCAGCCGACGCTGTACAGCACCTGAAGAGGGCGCAATGCTAGTCACGTACCGGTGGCCGGCAGAAAGCCAATGTACGCCGATGCCATTCCGGGCACAGAAGTGGAGTGCTTGCGTCGTCAACTGGGGGTACCCGTGGAGGACGAGAGAGCCGATCTCGCGGATCGGAAACGTTCGCGGGTCTTCTTTCCCGATTGTGATCTTCAACCGATCCCCGGAACGAGAAATCCGTGCGCCCGGCTCGACCACGTGAAGGGTCTTCCGCTCGATGTCCGCGGGAAACAGGCGCACAGGTTCTCTCTCCGCGTGTTTGAGGAGTCGCTCTTCCTCGGGAAGGCATACTGGAGCCAGGGAACAACGAACACAAAGACGGTCATTCTCTGTGACCGGCGGGCGTGAAGTTTGTGCACGCAGCGTCTTGGCACGTGCCACGGCATCGTGCACGGCAGCGCGCGCAGCTTCATCGAGCGGAACGCGCACCGTGACATTCTCGGCGTGGTACCGAATCCTCCCCTCCTCGACAGTCTCGCCAGTCTCTTCCTCAAGGAGCATTCCGTACGCCGAAACCTGGATCGCGTCCGACGGCCACGCTTGTGCGATGTCATCCTCGCGGCGTGGACGCCCACGCTTGTGTTCATACGGGATGAGCCCGCCATCACGACGACGGAAACAGTCGACTTTCCCCGTCAGCCCAAGCGTCGGACTGGACAGCATCAAGCTCGTCCACTCGCCCTTCTCCTCTTCAGCCTGCCGAAGCTCTTCGTGGAGTGTCCGCCCCGCATAGACCGAGGCATCCGCAATCCGTATCTCCTCGACCTCTTCGAGGTAGAACAGCCGCTCACAGTATGCGAGCGCATGGAGCGCCATGACGCGGACGGGGAGGTCATCTCTCATGAAGCTGGAGCCATGCCGACGGATGGCGCAATGATTGGCATGTCCGCGGTGTCCGGAGCCTCGATGGGGACCTCCCTCAGATCCCCTGCCGCCAACCGAGTCGCCTCGTGTCCCACATGATCCACCCAGACAGGTAGAGACAGCCTGCCATCGGGTGTAATGACGAAGAGCTGTTGCTGCCGGTCTGGACAGGGTTCCATCAGATGCAGATGCACTTCGTTCACCAAGTGTGCACTCTCACCGAGGCTTAGGCCACCATAACGCCGAATCTCCGTGGGGTTTGCCAAGGAAGCTGCAATTCGATCCTCAAGAGTGGGAGATACCGCCTCTTCGGCACTGTCCAACCAGATCACGAGTTCGAGACCGGTCAGTAACTCCTGCTCTGTAGGGGTGACGTTCGTGCCTTGACCTGCGGAGTATTTGCCCTGTTTCACGCGCCAGGCGGTGCGGAGAACTGTACTACGACCGGGGCAGGACAAGAGCCCCGCGGTAACTCGCACGCCAAGGTGAGCCTCTCTGTCCGCCTCACCAACCAGCGAGAGCAGGAAGCCGTAGCATGTCGATGGTGGGGGGAGAGGTTCTGTCTCCCAGTAATCTCGCGCCAGCCCCTTCCGAAAGCAAGCGACAGGCACTGTTACGCGGATGCCAATCATGTACGAAGCTCCTCTTTCAGTCGATCCATCGCCATCACCACAGCCCCTTTCACGCCGGGGAAGACGGTAGCTCCTATCTGGACAAGCTTCTCCCCGTCGGCAGAATCTGTCACTGGACCGCCTAAGATGAGTTCCTCCCCTTCGATGTCACCCGCGTCGACCTTCGAAACCAGCCCCCCCACCGCAACCCTGTTCCCTTTATCAAGCGAGAACGTGTATAGGAGACGGGGCGCGGGATCTGGTGTGATCCGCAGGACAATGCTATCAGGGCTAAAGTCGAATAGGAATCGGCCGTGGTTTCCTGCCACTTCGCCAAGACTGGCGATTGCTTCCAGGGCAGCGATAGCTCTTTCGGGCTGGCGGAGCCGTTCTGGGGTCATCGCAAAGCCATACTGATAGCGCGTAGCATGAACCTCGGTGCCGTAGGGAACGGGATTACTCCCCTTCTTGGCTGCTGAGGGTGTGGCTTCAATGGACGCAGCGTTGAACGTGACATCGCCAGGCCAGGGCGTCAGCGAGATCGCGCGGGTTACCTCGAGGATACCCCGGTGCACTTCGGCGCTGCCTTTCGTGTTCTCTTCCTTGGCTGCCTTTGCGCTCATGAACCCGAGAAGGTCGTCATCGATGAACTTGCTGCCGCCCGATTTCCAGTCTTCAAACGTCGCGTCACGCCACTCGTTGCTTCTAGCATCCTCGTCCCAGATTCGGTTGCTGGTGTGACCGGCGTCGATCAGTCGTCTACGTAGAGCAAAGCGGATGGCCTCGGCGCTAACCGTGCTGTGTACTTGACCGTGCCAAACGAGTTTCTGCAGAGTTGTGATGTTCCCTTCAGTTTCCCCGCGGTTGTTGGCCGCGGTTCCATGGTGGGTGACAACAGCTCCGAACACGTGCATACTCATATTTCACCTCTCTTTCTGGACTTGATCGTCAGACGAGACCTCGTCCGCACCTCGGCCACGGTAGCTAGCCAGCGCTAGCAATGCGAGATCTCGACCGTGCTGCCACCGGGCTTCGCTGAGGAATGGAAGTAGCTGCTCCCAGCTGTCGCGTAACTCGCGCACCCCGCCGGCCCGGCTCCATAAGTCGGTGATCACGTGGCGGAAGGTAGCCTGCGTCTTGGCTCCGGCGAATCCCAACCGCCATCGATCGAACTCCCGACTCATCCTCTTTCGCATCGCCACCGGATTTTCCTCGTTCTCCGTGGCGATGGCTCCGTAGCGTCGGCGCAGTGCCTCATGCACGGTCGCAACCAGTGCACGCTCAGCGTCCTCATCCCACTGAATGTCTTTCACCATGGTCTGAAGCTCCTTTCGTTCGTAGAGAGTCTGGGCCGTGATGTCATTGTTGATGAACCGTCCATGGAATCCGTTGTACCACCGGTGGTTCTCTGCTAGGTTCTGGGCGAACAGGTTGCGACATTCGCTCGCGACCCAGAAGTGAGTTGCCGGGTCCTTCGCATCGGGCGATCGCCGGCGGATGCGTCGGGTTGGCATCGCCTGGAGGATGGTCTCATAGCGATCGAGGTCCTTGTCGTCAGGGCGCGCCACACAGATGCTGCTGCGGATCTTGATTTGCCTCGCCCACGGCTTCGTGACCATAATGGTGCCAGTACAGGAAGGCATGCCCCCTACATCGGCGGCTGTCGTCATCCGGAGACGCAATTCCGCTTGGAGCACAGCGTCCGCCGCGCCGCTTACGTGACACTGAGTCGCCGTTCGAGGGACGAGAGCTTGTCGAGTGCGCCCAGCACTGGCCAAGTCTCGCGGCTCCGGGACCACCAGAACGCCAGACGAGCCAGGGCCAAGAAGCGACTGGCAGCCGACAATAGCAAAGTGAAGGCATAGGACATTCTGCACAGCTTCACGGGGAACCGTGTTCTTGTGCATCTCATGTCTGGCGAACGCTCCTGGGACGATGGCGCTCTTGTATGCGACCGGCTTAGGAGACAACCGTCGCCCAGTCTCCCCCTTGTAGGCCTTGCCGGCCAGAAGGTCAACCACGGCTTCGGCATGTCTGAACTTCTCCCAGACGTCGTAGGTGATGATCGTGTCTTCCTCATCGATGGTCACGGTGACCACGTGGGTTCTAAGCTTCTTGCCGCGGGTGGTGGGACCGTGGGCATAGAAGGTCCGTGCCAAGGCTACGTGTAGCTTGGCCAGAACAGAGGGATGCGGGTCACCGAGAGGAAACTGGCCCGGTAAGTAGTACTGCCCATCTCGCCTTTGGAAGGAGAGTTCGTACAGTCGCGTGAAGAAAGCCTCAGCATTCTCCGGCTCGTGCCAATCTAGAACGAGGGCGTAGGGTTCAATCATCCACACTCCGGGGGGGTGCTCGGTCTTGGGGACGTTGCGCTCGATCCACCGTAGCGTACTCACCAAACCAAGGAGACCCGCGCGGTGAATGCGGGTCATTCCGGGACCGAAAAGCTCTAGGCGAACGCTACTCACAGCTGCCATTGAGCACCTCGATAAGGGTCATAGTAGATGGCCTTGCTGGGGGGAATGTAGGCATAGCTTAGAGACGGCCACTCCTGCCAGTCTCGCGGCGACGGAAGCATCGGGATGGCGAATTCCCCAATGCGATTAGGCCAGTTCCGAACGCGATCGACGTCATCTGGCAACAGCACTGTGATACTGAAGTTTCCTTGGCGGATGTGCCTCGGCTGGGCATCCATCGCGTGGTCGAACCAGACACTCTCCAACGGACGCGGAGTCGATGCATGTTTAGGCTCCCATGATTCGACAAGATCACGTTGCGAGACGGGGACATCCCCGAAGGCGTCCAACCAGGTTTGCGCTTCCGTGAGGGCATCCTCGTTGTACGGTGCAGCCCGAACCTCGGTAAGAACGATGAATGGCCGCGGAGGGAGCGGGACTTCCGGTGTACTGCGACGATTCAGTCGGCCAAGGCGTTGGATGAGTGCGGGAATCGGCGCGAGATCTGTGATCAGAAGATCGGCGCTGAGGTCAAGGCTCATCTCTGCCACCTGTGTGCAGACGGCAAGGGCCGATCCCTTGCTGCGAAAGGCAGAAATGACATCGGCATGCCGTGCGACGCGGTCGACGTACCGGAAGCGACTGTGGTACACAATCGGTTTGAGATCCTGCAGGACATCAGCCACCTGGAGACAGCGGCTGACAGTGTTGGTCACCCACAGCACCTTATGACCGCTCGCAAGGACCTGACGTGTAAAGCTTGCCGGATCCTCGGAGTAATCTCGGCGATAGCGAGGGAGTTTCTCAAGATCGATAGGGCCCCTGATGGATCCAAGAGCTTCTTCGGTTCCGTCCGCGATCTCTTCCAGCGCCTCGTGCCTGTCGTTTGGAAGAGACGCCGTCATCAGTAGACAAGGCACTCCTCGCATAATGTCAAGGAACTTCAAGAGAGAACCGAACAGGCGATCGTCGTACGCGTGAATCTCATCGAAGACGAAGGCACCGTTTGCGATACATGGCCATGCGTAGATGCTCACTCGGGCGTTATGCACAAGACCGAGGACCGTATCGGCGGTGCAGCTGATGATCTTTCTTGGCCACTGACACAGCGAACGAAGTGGAGCCATCGGATCCTCTCCCGGTTCCGCATGGTCACCAAGATCAAGGAGACGCATGTCTATGTCAGCCCGGCTGTGACTAAGGCCGGCATCTGTCTCGGGATCTTGGAGGTAGTCGCGATACCCCTCGGTTGCAGTGCCGGTCGTTGGATAGCAGAAGAACAGCTTCCGCCCGATGGCATGGTGGGCAGCCCAGAGATACGCACCAACCGTCTTGCCAGATCCGCAGCCGGCGCGAACGAGCGTCAAGCGATGCTCGCTAGATCCCATTGCAATCTGAAAGGCTCGCGGAGGGTAGCTGGCGAGCCGCAGCCGCGCGATACACTTGAGATCCGCCGGCTGGCAAGTACTACTAAGCGCTTCCTTCGTCCATTGATGGAGAAGATTTAGATCATCGATGGCGATGGATCCAAGGACATCGGCAGTAATGAGCATTGCCTTGAGACCAGCCAGAAGTGCTTTCCGAGATCGCGGCCATCCCTGCACTTCCAGCTCCGCGTCAAGTTCGTCCCGCCGCAGTTGACGGTCGATGCCACAATGTCCTACGCGGCTTAGACTATCTGGCAAGCTGGCTATGGCAGGTCGGTTGACAGTTGCTGCTACAATACTGAGTAGGCGGCGGACATCGGGGTGGGAGGTAAACAGACGTACGTGCGATCCGCAGCCTGTTCGATCGACCTGATCGGGATACTTGCGGTGGTGTCCGAGCACTGCCCATGCTAATAGGTCAATCTCATCATCAGAGAGGCCCAGTGCTGTGCGAAGCTGCTCGTCGCGAATCAGCCAATAGGAGATAGCTTCGTGGCGTATGGCTTGTGGTATGATACGCTGTCTGCGTACCATCTGCTGAAAGTGTTCGTTGGCCTTGCCGAGATCGTGCAACAGAGCAGAGACACGGAGTAGCAGGGGGAGCCTGCCAGCTTCTTTCTCAGGCAGCTTGAGCGACTGAACGATCTGTGGGAGACTCAGCCCGCAAGAGACCTCAGCTGCCTGCGACACAGCAACAGCATGCCCAACAAAGCTCGCTCGTTCAGGAATCGGGTCAGCTTCGTCGACATGCTTGGCCAAGAGCCCAGTCGGCATAGCCATCTCAGGGAGATTCCTCCACGGTATTGAGGGACCGCACGAAGATTCCGCAACCAAACCGCCGCCGCCCGCCGATGCCGTGCTCTTGGAGGCGAATCGCCTCGTCCGCCGTGAGTCGTTCCACTCGAACGGCAAATCCAACGACCTCCTTGTCCCGGATGCGGAGCGTTCGACGGATCCAAGGCGACTGAGTCCCTCCATCCCTGGCCTGGTTGGCTTCAACCGCATCACCAGTAGGAAGGAGAAACGGCTCGCCGTGAACATCAAGTGCCGCAAGCTGTCGCCGGACGGCGTCGAGAAACGGCTCGGCCTCCATGAACCCCTTGATCACAGCAAGCCGACTGGAGACTGCTGCGGCAGGAACCAAGGCCCGCACTGTAGGCACCCCGACCCTCAGTGAATGGCCCGCAACATCGAGGGTCGTGCCGGCGAGGACCATCGCATCCGGAATTCGGTCGACAGGCAACCTCAAGACAAGACGGCTGTTCTGGGTGAGTGTCAGCTTGCGGTCCCCAATGAGATTCCCATAGATGGGATGAATGCCAATCTGACGATCACCGTGGATGCCGAGCAGATGCTGTGAGATCGCAGCGTAGAGAGAATACCCGTGGTCGACAGGAATGGAGCCCCCGCTGAGCCTAAACGACAAGTCCACAGTTCGGCCAGCTGTGGGATCCACGATCCATCCCTCCTCTATGCTGAGCGGATGCCATTACTGCTATTCCTTGCGTTCACATACGAATCGTATCCCTTCGCTCACAGAAAGGCAATTGCAGATATGCGCCAGCACAGAGCGGAGAGTGCATCAAGCGTAGAAGTCAAGTCTCGCTGCCCAGGACTGGCGACGGGTCTCGGGGGACACCGTCGGCGCGGGACCTCCTCGACTGCTTCCTCCACCGTGCCGAGGTCATTCATCCGCGAGGATAGAGCTACCGAATGCAGCAAAGGAGAGACCTTCGCAGCAAGCAAGCCGCCAGCGTGTTGACAGAACAGGGTCAAATGCGCTACGAGTTCAGTGCCCCTGACTGGCCAGCCTTCAGCTGCCAACAGGTGGTCGCTCTTGAGCGCCCGGTGACAGCTACCCAAAGAAGCAGCAGTACTTGTCTTCATCCACGATGGCAACGAACCCCTCGAGTCGCTTCACTTCTGGGGCTGGATCATACCGATGCCACTTGAGATCTCGTCGGAGCCAGAAGATGCGCCAGACGTCGCGCGATCGAACGTAGGTCGCCTTCGCCACCTTGATTTCAAGGGTCTCATTGGGGTCCTTCCAGTAGGGGCGGATCTCGAAGATCTCAACGCTCTGATCCGTCAAACGATAGCCGAGATCCAGTTCCCGCCGAATCTGGGGCGCGGGCCGTCGTCGTTCGACGAATGCGTGGATGATCCGCTCACATTCTCTCGCTTCTGATTCTCTGAATGCCATACGTTCGACTCCGATCCGAGAACTCCCTCACTCATGCTCAGGCGCACGCTGCGTCAGCCGGCGCTTCGCTAGAATGGGCCAGCGCCTGCCCGCCGAGCTAGTCCTGAAGCCCGATGCGCCCGGCGAGTTCCGCGTTCGTTTCCTTCCATCGAGCGAACCATCCCGTCAACTGCATGTGCTCGATGTAGGCGATGAGCATGTCCGGCACGATCCGGCTCACGTTTCCTGATTCGATGTCGCGCAGGCGATACTGAGGAACCTTGAGCTGCCGCGCCACGGTCTTGATGTCCAAGCTCGCGGCTTTCCTTCGCTTGATCAGGGAGCGGGCGACGGGCATGAAGCGCAGGTGCTCTTCCGCATCCAGCCCGGAGAGCCGCAGTCGATCGACGATCGGTTGAGGAAGAACGTCATGCAAGCTCCTCGCCAGCGCATGGATCTCATCATCCGACCAGATCCTGTTCGGGCGAGCCCCCCGGAGTTTTCGATCATTCTCTCCGTTGTCCATGCTGACGTAACCCTCCGGTCGTCCGTCCCGCATCGAGGCGTGTGCACGCGATGGCTTGAGCTCCCGCGGATCAAGCGTAGGCGAGACGCCCCCTCGGTTCCGGAACAGGTCGCCCGAGTTCCCTGGCCATGGCAATTCACTCCTCGATGACCTGCTGGGCATTCGCCAAGGCCTCCTGATAGCTGCTGCCATCCGCCATGCAACCCGGGAGTTCCGGGCCCTCCGCAATGAAGGCTTCGTCCTCTGCGCTCCAGAAGATGATCTCGTACTTCGAATCCATGATCCGTCCTCCAACGTCAGATTGTATCTCAAGATCACTCCCGAACCTGCCTTGTTCGGGGTCAGATCTTGATTCTTAGGCTTCCGTGTGCTACACTGCCTGCATGGCGCGTCCGCTGAGAATCGAGTACGAAGACGCGGTGCATCACGTCACCAGCCGCGTAAATGCGGGGACATAAACCTGATTCTGGACCTCGTACTGCGAGCCCTATTCCCGAGTCCGTCGATGTGCACGAAGCTCGGGCCGTAGCGGCGGTCGGAGGGGAGGGGTTCCCGCCCCGTGAGGTCTTGACTGGCGGGATTTCCACATCTTGAATCCGCGGAGCGTTGCGGGGAGCGGATCGCACTCGGCTGCGGAGAAATACGGTTTATGTCCCCGATTCCAAGCTCTCCATCACCGACCTCGGCCACGAGGAGCCGACCATCCTGCTCACCAGCGACTTTCACAGTGGGCCCGCTTCCCTTATCATCCGCTACGCCAAGCGTATGCTGATCGAGAACGGGATCGCCGAAGCGATCCACTTCTTCCACCTCGACGCGCTCTCCTCGATGATCGACTTGAAAGTCGACTTCGACCTCCAGGTCACCCTCATGGGCAGTGCCCTGTACCGCATGCTTGCCGAGCGGCTGCCCGAGAACTACCGCCGCGCGCAGGTCAAGACCCTGTTCGCCCACCTCCTCAACGTCGGCGGCAGGGTCCCCGGATCACGGACCACGAGGTCGTGGTGACGTTGGACAAGCGGGCCCACAACCCTATTCTCGCCGAGACTGGGTTCATCGATCGACCGACGCCCATGCCTTGGTTCTTCGGCAAGAAGCTCATCCTCCGGCTACCCTAGCTGGTGCGAGGACACGCGCATCAGCGGGCCGGTGCCGCGGCTTCGCGTTAGCAGAACTCGGTACCGTGGAAATCGAGGCTAGCCCTCCTCCGAGATCGGGCCGACCGGCGAGGTCTTGGGAGCGATCCGAGCGCACCGCTAATCGATGCACTTCATCGCAGCCTGTTTCTGTGGAGAGAGGAGAAGCGCTCGGAGCTCGTTTCGTATCTCGCTGAACGCGATCTCCTGGAAGATGGCCCATTCTGGAAGCTGGCGCAGGCATTGTTCGAGGTTCTGCCGCGCGATCTGGAGGACTGGAAACTGGTGAGCGCACTGCTCTCCGAGCGGCCCACGCTGCGCGGAGGGGAAGCACGAGACTTTCAAGGAAGCCCAACAGCGACTATTCTAGGCGACGTAGTGATTGACATGGAGTCAAGAGAACGTGTGCGGGAGATCGTAGCGCAGTACCGCGAGTACCTTCGCGAGGTTCTCGGAGACGCGCTCGATTCCGTCGTCCTCTACGGCTCGCAGGCGCGCGGCGAGGCGACACCGGAATCCGACATCGATGTCCTGTGCATCATGAGGCAGCCGTTTGAATACGGGGAGCTGGTGCTTCGGACGGCCGGGGTCTCGGCAGCAGTCAGCTTGGAGCACGACGTGGTCGTTTCCACCGCCTTCGTGACGCGGGTGGACTACGAGACGCGCAGCACCCCGTTCCTGATGAACGTGCGACGAGAGGCGTTGGTGGTATGAGCGAGATCGAGACGTTGCTCGCAAGGGCCCGAGACAGTGTGAGAGCGGCCCGCGGCACGCTGCGGGACGGGTTCCCGGACTTCGCGGCATCGCGGGCGTACTACGCGATGTTCTACGTCGCCGAAGCTTTGCTCGCGCACCTTGGGGAGTCGTACAGGAGCCACGCAGCGGTGATCGCCGCGTTCGGGCGTCTCTTCGCGAAGACGGGCAAGATCGACGCCAAGTTCCACCAATGGCTCATCGCCGCCCAGAACCTGCGGAACATCGGCGACTACGGGCTCGAGGCGCATATCTCTGAGGAGCAGGCTGAATGGGCCTGTGATTGGGCCGACGAGTTCATCCGGGTCGCCGAGGGATGGCTTGGTGAGGAAGAGTAGATGAACAACCTGAAGCCGTGGTACGCGGTTGCAACCCCTCCCCAGGACATCCGCGAAGGGCGGTTGGCGAAGGCAGTCTTCGCGGCGAACCTCTGGGCCGTCGTTCAAGGGACCGCGCCGGAGGTCTACCTGGACCCGGAGGAGTTCTTCCGCAAGACGCATCTCACGATCGAGTTCTCTACTGCGGAAATGGGGTCAGGCCTTTGCTCTTGAATCGCAGATGTTAGCTCAGAGCAGCGCGAGATCCTTGGGATGTCGATGCAGCGATCTGCCCTCCTGATAGTGAGAGAACCGAGCAGTCAATCTCCCCGGTTCTCCATTCAGTGGCATCTGGTGGAGGCGAGCGGATTCGAACCGCCATCCTCCCGCGTGCAAGGCGGGCGCTCTCCCGTTAGAGCTACACCCCCAGTTGAGTTCCAAATCGCATTATAGTCCGCTGTGAGGGGCGATCAACCGCGGGTGTCGTCAAGAATGGGTAAGGGAGGGGCCCTTGTGGGGTCCCTCCCTTCTAGCTCCCATCGACAGGTAAGGAGGTACGTGTCTGTTGTGGTTGCTCTCTCTTGGTTCAACCGCCCGCAGAATACCCCCCTTCCGTGAACCGCGGATGGGAAAGATGTGAAGAGGGTGTGGGGCCGAGATTTCTCGATCTGCCGCGCGGATCGGCGTTTGAGCTAGGCGTTTCCTGGGACTACTATGGCGGCGGGGAACCGGAATGAACGAGCGGATCGCGGAGAAGATCGACGGTCTCCCGGCGGAGCCGGGCGTCTACTTGATGAAGAGCGCCGCCGGCGAAGTACTCTACGTCGGCAAAGCGGCGGCGCTTCGGTCTCGAGTCCGGTCGTACTTCGGATCTCCAAACGGGCTGACGGCAAAGACGCGGGCACTGGTGAACGAGATCGACGACCTCGAGGTGATCCGGACGTCGACCGAGGCGGAGGCGTTCCTCCTCGAAGACAGTCTGATCAAGCGCTATCAGCCGCCGTACAACGCCCGTCTGCGCGACGACAAGCGCTATCCCTACCTGAAGATCACCGACGAGCCGTTTCCGCGGGTCGTGATCGTCCGTCGCCGCGGGACGGACGGCGCCCGGTACTCCGGGCCGTACACGAACGCGAAGGCGATGCGCTCGACGCTGAAGCTGGCGCAGAAGCTCTTCCCGATCCGGACGTGCAATCTCTCGCTCCCGCTCCCAACGCCCCGCCGACCGTGCCTGAACCATTTCATCGGCCGCTGTCTCGGGCCGTGCGCGGGGCTCGTTACCGAGGCGGAGTACGCTCACGCGGTCGACGGGGCGGTGCTCCTGTTCGAGGGGCGGATCGGCGGGTTGGTCCGGCGGCTGCGCCGGGAGATGGAGGCGGCCGCAGTGGCGCGCGAGTACGAGCGGGCGGCGGGCCTCCGGGACCGGATCGACGCGCTCACGAGGAGCCTCGAGCGGCAGTCGGTGACACTATCGGACCTCGTCGATCGCGATGCGATCGGGATCACGGTCGAGGCTGACCGCGCGTCGGCCCAGGTCTTCCAGGTCCGGGGCGGGCGGCTCTCGGGGCGCGAGACGTTCCACCTGCGGGCGCCGGCCGGCGCGGAGGAGCCGGAGGTCCTCGAGTCGTTCCTCACGCAGTACTACGCGAACGCGACCTCGATCCCGAAGGAGGTCCTCCTCCCCGCGGAGGTGGAGGGCGCCGCGGAGATCTCGTCGTGGCTCTCTTCGCTCCGCGGATCGCGCGCGGCGGTGCGGACGCCGAAGCGCGGCGAGAAGCGCCGGCTGGTGGAGATGGCGATCGACAACGCCCGCTTCGCGATGAAGGGGGAGCAGCGCCGCGAGGCGCTCCGCCCGGAGGCGTCGGCGGCGCTCTTCGAGCTCGCCGAGATCCTTTCCCTGTCGAGCTTCCCGCAGCGAATCGAGGCGTTTGACATTTCGAACACGCAGGGCGGCGAGGCAACCGGGTCGATGGTCGTCTTCGAGAGCGGCCGGCCCCGGCGCGACGCGTACCGCCGGTTCAAGGTTCATCTCTCCGGGAAGCCGGACGACTACGCGATGATGGAGGAGGTCCTCCGCCGCCGGTTCCGCCGGGGGCTCGCCGAGTTGACCGACCCGACGGTCTCGCGGGGGAAGTTCTCGGAGTTCCCGGACCTGCTGTTGATCGACGGTGGGAAGGGGCAGGTCGGGGTGGCGCTCCGGGTGCTCGAGGCGCTGAACATCGAGGGGATGGAGACGATCGGGCTGGCGAAGCGCCACGAGGAGGTGATCGTGCCGGGCGCGCCGGGGCCGCTCGCCCTCCCGGCGGAGAGCGAGGCTCTCCTCCTGCTCCGCCAGATCCGCGACGAGGCGCACCGGTTCGCGATCAGCTACCACCGCCGGCTCCGCACACGGCGGAGCTTCTCGTCGGTCCTCGATGAGATTCCGGGGGTCGGTCCGAAGCGAAAGAGCGCGCTGATCCGCGCGTTCGGCTCGGTCGAGCGGATCGCGCGGGCTTCACCGAACGAGATCGCAGAGCGGGCCGGGATTCCGCTCTCGATCGCCGAGCGGATCGTCGCCCGCGTCGTCCCCGACGCCCCGCCCCCGCCGTAGGAGCCATCGGTGGAGCGACGTCCGCACCGCACCTATACTCTCCGCATCGCCGGGAGGAGGACACGACATGCCGATGATCGACTTGCTACGCGAGCTCTCCGACGCGTTCGGCGTCTCGGGGTTCGAGGACGAGGTCCGGTCTCTGATCGTCGAGCGGATCACGCCGCTCGTCGACGAGGTGACGGTCGACCCGCTCGGGAACTTGATCGCCACCCGCCGAGGGCGGGACGAGCGCGTGTTGATGCTCGACGCCCACATGGACGAGATCGGGTTCATCGTGAAGTGGATCGACGAGAAGGGGTTCCTGCGGTTCGCGCCGATCGGCGGGTGGGACGAGCGGATCGTCCCCGGGCACCGGGTCGAGATCCTCACGCGCTCGGGCGCGCGCCGCCACGGGGTGATCGGGACCGCGCCGCCGCACATCCTGACCCCGGAGGAGCGCAAGTTGCCGATCCCGATGGAGAAGATGTTCGTCGATGTCGGGGCGACGTCGCGACAGGAGGCAGCCGACCTCGGGATCCGGATCGGCGACCCGTTTACCGTCCACTACCCGTTCACCGAGCTCCAGGAGGGAACCGTCACCGGGAAGGCGTTCGACGACCGGGCCGGGTGCGCCGTTCTGATCGAGACGGCCCACCGGATGGGGGAGGAGAGACCGCCTATGACGACGGTCTTCGCGTTCGTCTTCGGCGAGGAGGTCGGCCTGCGCGGAGCGCGCACGGCCGCCTACCGAATCCGCCCCGACCTCGCGCTGGCGATCGAAGGGACGATCGGGGCCGACATGCCTGGGGTCCCGGAGGAGAGCCAGCCGGTCCGGCTCGGACGCGGTCCGGCGATCAGCGTCGCCGATCGGTCGATCATCGTCTCCCCGAAGATCGTGCAGGCGCTCGAACGTGTCGCGGACGAGGCGGCGGTCCCGTACCAGTACAAGCTCCCGACCTACGGCGGGACGGACGCCGGCGAGATCCACCTCTCGCGGGGCGGCGTGTTGGCCGGCGTCGTCTCGGTCCCGTGCCGGTTCATCCACTCGCCGATCTCGACGCTGCGGCTCAACGACCTCGAGAACACCGTCCGGCTGACGGCCGCGTTCGTCCGTGCTGCGCCGGCCGGGATCCTCTGAGCAAATCGACGCTTCGAGAAGCGAGAGCGGGGACGCTCGAGGGTCCGAGCGCCCCCGCTCCTCCGTTCCGCAGGCCGGCGCGTTACGTGCGCGTCGGCACTTTCAGCGCCGCGATCTCCTCCTTGACGACGAGGGCGAGCCGCCGGATCCCCTCTTCAATCTTCGCCTCATCCATCGCCGAGAACGCCAGGCGAAGCGTATTCTGCCCGGTCCCGTCGACGTAGAAAGCGGCGCCGGGGACGTAGGCGACCTTGTGCTTCATCGCCCGCTCGAGCATCCGCTCGGTGTCGATCCCGTCGGGGAGCCACATCCAGATGAAGAGCCCGCCCTCCGGCTTCGTCCAACGCACGCCTTCGTCATCGGGCATGTGGGTCTCGAGCGCGCGGAGCATCGCGTTCCGCTTCGCCCGGTAGACCGGCCGGATCTCCTCGAGGTGCCGCTCGAGGCCGTACTCGGTGATGAACCGCTGGACGAGGACCTGGGTGAACTTCGAAGTGCACAGGTCGGTCGCCTGCTTGGCGCGGACGAGTGCGTCCATCAGGTCGCCCCGGGCGACCATGAACGCGAGCCGGAGCCCGGCGGAGATCATCTTCGAGAAGCTGACGAGCATCACGACCCGCCCTTCGGGGTCCATGCTGGCGATCGGCGGGATTGACTCACCCGCGAACCGGAGCTGTCCGTACGGGTCGTCCTCGAAGACGAGGAGATCCTCCCGCCGGGCGATTTCGAGGAGGCGCTTTCGGTTCTCGAGGCCCATCGTGATCCCGCTTGGGTTCTGGAAGTTCGGAACGACGTAGATCCCGCGGAGCTGCGTTCCGGCCGCTCGGGCATTGGTGATCCGCTTCTCGAGCACATCGAGGTCCATCCCGTTCTCCTCCGACAGGGGGATCCCGATCTTGGTCAGTTGGAAGAGCGAGAATGCCTGAACGGCGCCGAGGTACGTGGGGAGTCCGCAGAAGATTGCGTCCCCGGGGTCGAAGAACGCCTTGCACATCAGGTCCAAGCCCTGCTGGGAGGCCGTCGTGACCAGGATCTCCTCCATGGTCGCGTCGACCCCCTGCGGGCGGAGCCAGTCGCCGACTGCTCTGCGCAGTCGGCGACTCCCTTCTGTCGTGCTGTACTGCAGAACGTCGTGGTAGTTGTTCTGCAGTTCGTCGGCCGCGATCCGGGCCAGTTCCTCGTGTGGTAGGGTTTCCGGCGCGGGAAGCCCTCCGCCGAACGAGATGATTTCGGGTTGCTCGGTCAGCTTCAGCAGCTCGCGGATCGCTGACCGCTTCGCACCGGCAGCACGGCTGGAAATGTGATGCTTCATCGAACACTCCTTACGCGCGCACTTCGGCGCAACGCCTCGAATTCTAATCAATCGGGGGATCGCTTTTCAAAGGAACAACCACTTGAAAAACGGGAACAGGTATGCCGCGACGACCGATCCGAGCGCGGCGCCGAAGAGGACGTCGAGCGGGTAGTGCTCCTTGACGAAGACTCGGGAGAGCGCGATTGTCCCCGCCGCGAAGTACGCCGCCGCCTGGATCGCCGGATGGGGATAAGCGGCGGAGACGACCCACGCGAGGCCGAACGACGTCGTCGCGTGCCCCGACGGGAACGAGTACGAGTCGATCAGCCGCGACCGGAGACCGGGCTCAAGCGGGACCGGGCGCTCTCGCTCGTAGAGGAGCTTCAGAAACCGGAAAGCGGCGACGTTGACGATCGACACGCCGAGGCCGATCAGGACGTTCAATCGGTCGACGGGCCGCCCGAAGACGATCAGGCCGAGCGCCAACCCGCCCCACAAGTACCCGTCGCCGAGGTACGTGGCGGCAAGGAAGACACGGGAGAACAGGCGGAGGAACGGGTGGTCCCCGATATTCCGCATCATCCGTTCGTCCCACAGGAGCAGTTCCTCGAACGCGTCATCGACGCGGTCGATCCAGCGGCTCCGCTCCGTCATGACGCGTCCTCCCGCGGACGCATCGCTGGGAACAGGATCACGTCGCGGATCGACTCGGCGCCGGTGAAGAGCATCGCCAGCCGGTCGACCCCCATTCCCATTCCACCGGTCGGCGGGAGCCCGTGTTCGAGCGCGAACAGGAAGTCCTCATCGATCCACTGAGCCTCCTCGTCCCCCGCCCGCCGGCGGGCGTCCTGCTCTTCGAACCGGCGGCGCTGGTCGAGCGGGTCGTTCAGCTCGGTGAACGCGTTGGCGATCTCCAGGCCGCCCGCGAACAGCTCGAACCGCTCGACGAGCCGCTCGTCGCCGGCCGTTCGCTTGGCGAGCGGCGAGACGTCGACCGGGTAGTCGCAGACGAAGGTCGGCTGGATGAGCGTCGGCTCGACGAACCGCTCGAAGAGCTCCTCTACGAGCTTCCCGAAGGGCGCGTTCGGCAGCCCGATCCCGCGCGCCGACGCCTGACGAAGCACGTCTTCGGCGCAGAATGCGGAGAGGGCGATTCCTGAGTGCGCTTCAATCGCCTCGAGCATCGAAACGCGCCGGAACGGCGGCGTGAAGTGGATCTCGTTCCCGCCGAATACGACGGTCATCGACCCGGCGGTCGCGGCGAGCCCCGCTCCGATCAGCGTCTCCGCGAGCCGCATCATCTCTTCGTAGTCGGCGTACGCCTGGTAGAGCTCGAGCATCGTGAACTCGGGGTTGTGCTCGGTCGAGACCCCTTCGTTTCGATAACACTTGCCGAGCTCGTAGACGCGGTCGAACCCGCCGACGACGAGCCGCTTTAAGTAGAGCTCCGGCGCGATCCGGAGATAGAGATCTACATCGAGCGCGTTGTGGTGAGTGATGAAAGGGCGTGCGGCCGCTCCGCCCGGGATCGGCTGCATTGTGGGCGTTTCGACCTCGAGGTAGCCGCGCTCGTCGAGCTCTCGACGAAACGCGGCGATCATCCGCGGGCGGCCGACGAACCGCTGCCGGACCTCGTCGTTGGCAATCAGATCGAGCGACCGGTGCCGGTGCCGGAGCTCGACATCCTTCAGGCCGTGCCACTTCTCCGGGAGCGAGCGGATCGCCTTCGACAGGAGCGTCCACTCGGCGGTCGCGACGGTCAGCTCGCCGAGCTTCGTCCGGAAGACCTCCCCCGAGACAGCGAGGTGATCTCCAATGTCGAGGTCGCAGATCCCCGCGTAGCCGTTCTCCCCCAACCGATCCATCGTGGCGTGCACTTGGAACCGGCCGGACCCGTCTCGCAGGTCGAGAAACGATGCCTTCCCCATCCGGCGGAACGCGGTGACGCGGCCAGCGATCGTCACGCTCGCGCCGCTCTGGGCCTGCGGGTCAAGCTCTGCAAACCGCTCGCGGACCTCGCGAATCTGCGCGATCGGCGGGACGCGGGCCGGGTACGGGTCGACGCCCCGGGCGCGCCACGCGGCCAGCTTCTCTAATCGGGATTGAATCAACGGGTCGGACATGGGCGCTCCGGCCGGCTACTTGATCGCGATGACCCGGAACCGCGACTTCCCCCACGGGAGGCGGGCGGTGACCTCATCCCCCTCCTTCTTCCCGAGGAGGAGCTTGCCGACGGGGGACGCGACGGAGATCTTTCCTTTCTCGAGATCGACCTCGACCTGGCTGACCAAGGTGAACGTCCCGCTCTCCTTGATCGTGAGGTCCTGGAGGATGAAGCTGGAACCGATCCCGATCTGCTCGCGGCTGATCTCCTCGTCGGGGATGATCTCTGCGACCTCGAGGATCGACTGGAGGCGGCGGACTTCGCGCTCGTAGTACTGCTGCTGGCTCTGCAGGTACATGTACTCCTTGTTCTCGCGCAGGTCCCCTCCGTTGATCTTCGACGCTTTCAGCTTCTCGGGGATCTCCTCGTAGAGAATCTTCTCGGCCTGTTCCAGCTCCTGCTGCATCAAGCGGTGTCCCTCGTTGGTGAGGTGGATCGCCTCTTTGTTCATCCGTTCACCTCCGGTCCGATCGTCGCCTCGACAGCGCGGACGATCATCCCTTCCAGCTCTTCGACGCGCGGTGCACGTCCGCCTGGCTCCGCACGGACGATCAGGTCCACCGCGGGTAGTTTCGCGGCCCGCCGGCGGAACGCCTCCCGGACGAGCCGCTTCATCCGGTTGCGGGCGACCGCGTTGCCCCATCGACGCGGGACGACGATCGCCAAGCGCGGCCCGCTCTCCCGGGGGAGAATGTGAATCGAGACGCAGGTCCCCTTCCAGATCGCACCTTTTCGGTAGACTCGGCGGAAGTCGTCTC
>Ga0209164_1001932_pt1 | contig 24071 bp, 15 predicted proteins | sample MTBNYHSulfiMetaG_FD_187458 | JGI IMG/M metagenome (GOLD analysis project Ga0209164, IMG submission 187458) | Enrichment culture microbial communities from rom New York Harbor, USA that are MTBE-degrading - MTBE-NYH (New York Harbor Sulfidogenic)... | ecosystem: Environmental > Aquatic > Marine >... | reverse complement strand
CCCACGGCCACCAGATTGGAAACTACCTTGGCAGAGCCGGTTACCTCCAAAATGATGCCGTTCATATCAACGGTTATAATGCGAGCACCGGCCATGGCCGAAATTTTACGCGCCAGCCTCAGCTGTTCACCGGTCAGCATGGCTGTGGATTTATTCCAGAGCTTTTGGGCGACTTCTTCCAAAATAGTCCCGGCTTCCTGCTCGCTGCCGGCTGCAAAACGCTCCCGCAACTCGGTTGCGATCTGACGAACCTCCTCGGGATAGAAGCTCACCAGTTCATGCCACAGCGCGCCAGGAGCCTTGTTGCTGTTGATGATGATGAAGCCTCTGGGGTGAAGCTGCCCAAAAAACAGATCCGGCTGGCGCTTCATGTCTTCGAAGTTGGTGACAGTCAGTACCGCCACGGGAAAGCTATACATGGCATCTTTTCTTTGCAGCGGCTTGGAATCTACGAAGGTCGCAGAAAGAACCGGAGTTCCCCGCTTAGAGGATCCAAACTGCCAGGCCATCCCGGCCCAGACACCTTTAGCGGTAAAAAAACTGGCAAAAATGCGGTTGATCGCTATGCCTCTATCTCCCGCAAGGCTTGCGACACCTATGGAGAAAGGGCCGAGCCGGTTTATTTGCTGGAACAGCAAATCCCTCTCTCCGGTCGCGGCGGCGGTCTTAGAATCTTGGATGAGGCCGCCTCCTTTAAGGAAATCGTACTTCAACTGTTGCGCCAGGCGATACTGTTGGAGCTCCACATGCCTGGCAAGGCCGCGTTCCTCGAGGATGCGATCCAATAGATCGTGGAGAGCTTCTCTTCTGGCTTCCGGAAAGCTTTGAGAGCCATTCGATCGGCCGCGGAAAAGCTCTTCCTCGATTGGATCGACCGGGTTCGCGGCCAAACTGATCTTCTTGAGCTTCAAGATCTGCTCATGGAGATTCTGCTGCAGTTCTCTTATTTCTGAGAGCAATTTTTCCATCGCCGCGTCAGGTTGCACGAATTCGGCAGGAGCAGCGCTCTCCATGGGTGAAATCTTTTCGAGCTCTTCCAAACGGCCGATGAATTCCTCCAGCTGATTCTGTTGACTTTGCATCATCCCATCACGGCCCGCGGCATAACGAGCCAGCTGGTCCCAGCCCAGGATCCGCTGCACAATCTCCCTCTCAAGACTGGCAGCATACTCGGGCTTCAGATCGCCGTGCCGGTTGAAAAGCATCGCGTAGGGAAACTGCTCGAGCCGGTAGCGGTAGTGCTTCCAGGTCTCTTTCAATTCCTGCATGAGGGCAGCCGACCAATCTTCTGCTTGACGCACCAAGTAAGTTTCCAGATCGATCTGCCAATTGAGCTGGTCACGGAAGTTTTCCAGTTGCGTGATTAAGAACTGGGCTGCCAGATTGCGCGGTTCCATTTTTCCGCTTTCCGGGTTCCTCTGAAACAGTGCCCGGTAGCGCGGGTCGCGATGCAGCCAGTAAGTGACCGGTTTGGGCTGCCGGCTCCATTCGCCATACGGCTTGTTGCGATCCTCCGGGTGATAGGGAGCTATGCGCTTGCGGAAGCGACCGATGAAGAGGATCTCGGGAAGCATGCCGGCATGGGCCATCACTTCTGCCAGATCGTCCGGGTCTTCGCCGAAAAACTTTCCCGTTTCGGGACACGGTGTGACGTCCCAGCGGATGGCAGACTGTCCGAGCCGGTCTGCGAGGTGCCAGAACTCCTGCATCGCAACGCGGTTGGCACTGTGCCCGGATGCAACCAGAACACCCGGCAGCTCGGCAGCCAGATTGATCAAGGTCCATTGTATTTTTTGATTACCCAGCAGAAACTTGCCCACCGGTGTGGTCAAGGTGCCCATGCCCACCAGAGACGTGGCGGAGCTCTCGCCGCCCGTATTCGAATAGACCTGGGTGTCGGTGATAGTGATAAAATGGAGCACGTTCGCATAGCGTTGCGAAATCATGAATGCCTGCTGCCTCAAAGCGTTTAACCAGGCGGGCAAGCCAATCACGGCTCCTCCGTCGCCGCCCTGGCTCACTACGTAGCGTCGGCCTTTGCTCAAATAGCCCATGCGCACCGCATGGTCCTGAGCCATGGTGACGGCTTCGCCGAATGCGAACCCGCCACCGAAAACCGTGCGGCCGCCCGGGACTTTTTGACTTACTTCATTGACCTTATTGAGAGTCTCGCTCATGCAGCCGGTTTCGCAGGTGAAATAAACTTGCGGGATTTCTTTTCGGGCCAGGCTCATGGCCATGGCCATATAAACGGGGATGGCCAGAACCTGCGCCTCTGCACAGCTGGGGCAAGCTGTATGGCCGCTGGCAAAAGCCAGGTTGCGGTAGCGGGCGTGCAGCAACGCATGATTTCGAGGAATATCGCGCAACAATTCTCGAGCAAAACTCGATTCGGCATCCATCAGCTCAGGGTTCGATATGAAGATTTCGGTAAGCTCCGACCCGAGCTCATTCAGCAACGGGTTCCTGCTGAAAGGCAGGGCTTGCCGAATATGGGGGGAAAGAATCTGGGCCTGCCTCCCGGTTTGCTCCATAACCAGTTGATGCAGCTCTGCAGGAATGCGGTCGGCAAACGGTGCCAGGATCAGATCGATCTTTTTGTCTCGCCACAAATCTGTCAGCGACTGATCGGTTATTGCAGGACGGCCCAGTTGATAAAAAAGCTTGCCCGCATCATTGGCCGGAAAAGTAATGCCGCCGTTGCCGCAATCGACCGCGGTCAAATCGAGTCCAAGCTTCATGGCCGCTCGAGCCATTTGCTGCTCGACCGTGCCGCTCGCGGTTTGCAGCACCAATGTGACGCGCTGCAATGTCCGAATGAGGAGACTTTGAGGCTGAGCGTTATCGGCTCCAATGGAGGTTACCAGCAGCGGCTTTCTGTCGGAAAAGGCCGGGTGTGAGGATGCATCCAGTTGAAATTGCTCTGCTATCGGCAGCGTAAAGGCAATGTCTGAACTTAAAGGCTTGCCGGCTAGTCGCCTCTGAACCGAGTAAGGGAACCTGGCTTGTTCACCATTCGCGCAGGACTTAAGCCTTTTCAGGTAGTTTTCTGCCGCCTCGCCGTGAAAATAGAAAGCTGGTCCTCCTTCATTCACTCCTGTTCTCCGGCCGGCGAGCTCGACCAGTTCATCCTTGGGAGTGGCGGTAAGGAAAGAGCACCTCTGTTGACACAAACCGCAGTTGGTGCAAAAATCTTCACTGGGGCCGAGAAGCCTCGCTCCTTTTTCCGTCACAATGGCGCGCATTTCGTTGCAAACGGTCGTACATCGCAAGCAGTGTGTGCAGAGCCTGTGATCGTAGATCACTTTCTGTGAAATATGCTTCGGTATCCGTTCGGTGCTGTGTCTTTGCACAATCGAGGGGGCGCCGAGTGTCAGGAAATCGCCGTAATCATCGAAGCGCGAGGCATCCTCAAGTCTTTCCGCCAACAGATGAGCGGCCAAGGTGGCCAACGCCCAATAAGCCTCGTCGTCTTTTCCGGCCAATTCAAGCAAATGCCAGTTCCCACCGTTCTCTTCTAACGCAGTCATGACAGGAATAGGCATCGCGGAGGAATGGCGATGCGTCAGTGCGAGCGCATGATAACGGGCTTTGCCGTACTCGCGCTGCAGCACCTGCAGAAGGGACGCCGGCCATTCTCGTGCTCGGCACTGATGCTCATATTGCGCACCTAAAAGTGCCAGCGAAAACCCCCAACCGATCGGCTCAAATCCGACAATCCGATAGCTCTCGCCGTTCATCTGGACAAAATGAGCCCCTGAATCCCGATCCTCAAGAATGCTCCAGAGAAGCTGATCGGGAGCCTCCGTCAAGGGCGGCTTCTGTAAAATGGTGTTGACGAATTCATCGATCCAGGTTGGCGCGGATGACCTCATGTCAAAGTCCTTTTATCCAATGTGAAAAAGATCAATTTCATGCTCACCTAAATGGGCTTGGATCTCAGGTGGTGCTGATTTTTGAGGGCCGCTCTCCGGAGACGAATCCGTGCGGGCCTTGTGGCAATAAGATTCTGGTTCAGCTGGACTGTAAAACCGTCGAAAGGGGGCCAGAATGCTGATAATGGTGCTGTCAGGATGATCGCGCGATGCAATCTGCAAAAATTCGAGGGTTCAAACTTGCCGAGGGTATTCGGTGTCATTCCCCTCGTTGCCGGTATCTACAAGAAAAAACAAAGTATAAAATGGAGTCAAGAAAATAAATTTCACAAGGTAAAGAAATTCCGCCGCACTCAACTCCCTTACCGGGTGGATGGATCAATCCTTTGCAAGCTTCTTTTCAAGGACTTCCTTGACTACGACTGCATTGTTGTGCTCCGAATCTTTGGCGGCAAAAACCAGGGTAATGTTTCCTCGCTTCGCTTTTTGAGCGAGATCCTCGAGGATCTGCTCTTTTGCTGCAGCCCGCAATTCAAGTTTGTACCTTTGCTTGAATTCTTTCCACCGTTTGGGGTCGTGCCCGAACCATTTGCGTAGCTCTTCACTCGGAGCCAGATCTTTCAGCCAATCGCTGAGTCGGGCATCATCCCTGGCAATTCCTCTCGGCCACAGCCGATCGACCAGATATCGACCGCCGTCGTCCTCGCCTGGCGCTTCATAAGCTCTTTTCAATTTGATCATTTTTTATTCTCAACCGTATACGTTGGCTAATTGGCTTTATGCTAAACATCGACGAGAGCTGCTGCAAATGGCGCAGGGCTAAAATTGAAGGTCCCACGTAACATGATTTCTGTTGTTTTGTCACATAACCGTAACATCCCATCGCTACATTCCGCCGTGAATGGTGCATCGAGGGAATTGGTCGTGGGACTGAGAACAAAAGAGCGTATCCTATTACAGAGGAGGATCTATTTTATGAAATCGAAATGCATGATTGTAGCAGCCGTACTTTTTTCAATTCTGCTTACGAGCCCGGCTTGGGCCGGAAGCATCAACATCAACGGATCGACCACCGTACTGCCTATTGCTCAAAAGGTTTCTGAAGCATTTATGAAGGAGCATTCCGATGTGAGTATTTCCGTCTCCGGAGGAGGTTCCGGCAATGGAATAAAGGCCTTGATAGACGGTACGACAGATGTTGCGGACAGCTCCCGTTTTATCAAGGACAAAGAAGTCAAGGCGGCGGTGGAAAAAGGCGAGTATCCGGTTCCTTTCGCGGTAGCCTACGACTGCATTGTCCCCGTAGTGCATCCCGAGAATCCGGTCAATGACATCGCGCTGGAGCAATTGAAGGACATCTACATGGGCAAAATCAGAAACTGGAAAGAGCTGGGCGGGCCGGATCTGGAAATTGTGGTGGCTTCCCGGGACACTTCTTCCGGGACCTACGAGGTATGGGAAGAAAAGGTCATGAACAAGGAAAGAGTCTACCCCGGTGCTCTGCTGCAAGCCTCCAACGGTGCAGTAGCCCAGGCGGTCGCGAAAAACAAGCACGCAATCGGTTACGTTGGCTTCGGCTACATCAACCAAGACCTGAAAGGCCTTACGGTAAACGGAGTAATCGGCAACGAAGAAACCACCCTCAGTGGCAACTACCCGATCTCCCGGGCACTTTTCATGTTTACCCGGGGCTGGCCGGAAGGCGATGTGCTCAATTTTATCAATTATGTGCTCAATCCGCAGAAGGGCCAGAAATATGTCAGAGAGGCGGGTTTTGTACCTCTTTACTAAAGGCTGCCGGAGCACTATCGGTTCAGATGCGTTTGCATCGTAAGGAAGGAAGCGCTTTCCCATTCGCACATGGTCCTATCCGCCAATACGCGGTTAGGGCCTGAGTGCTTTATGCTTTTTCAATTGGCCTCTGGATCGAAAGGGAAAAAAGTAGGTGAGATAGAGATGATTCTAGACAGGCAAAGAAAAGAGAAAGCCATACGCTTTGTCTTTTTTCTATCGGCGTCCGTTTCAATCCTAGTGCTGTCGCTGATCGTTGTCTTTCTTTTCATGGAAGGGCTGCCGATCTTCGGGAAGCTGTCGGTGACCCGGTTTCTGTTCGGGCATGACTGGTACCCGACCTCAGATCCTCCCGATTTCGGGATCTTTCCGCTCTTGGCGGCATCCGTCGCCGTGACGGCCTCATCCGCTGTGGTGGCCATTCCTTTAGGCGTAATGACGGCCTTGTATCTGGCCGAAATAGCTTCGCCCACAGTGAGACAGATCGTCAAACCGATTGTGGAACTGCTTGCGGCACTGCCGTCGGTGGTGATCGGGTTTTTCGGTATGGTCGTCGTTGCGCCTTTTCTGCAAAAGAGCTTTAATATTCCCACCGGCTTGAACCTCTTCAATGCTTCGCTCATGCTCGCCTTCATGTCGGTGCCCACCATAACCAGCATTTCTGAAGATGCCATCTACAGTGTTCCAGGAGAACTGAAAGAAGCTTCTCTTGCTTTGGGAGCAACCCACTGGGAAACCATACTCAGGGTGATAATACCCGCTTCGCTGTCGGGCTTGAGCACCGCAATCATATTGGGAATGTCGCGCGCCATTGGCGAGACCATGGTGGTTCTGATGGTTGCCGGTGGCGCCGCACTGGTGCCCTCCTCGCTGTTCGATCCGGTAAGGCCGATGCCGGCCAGCATTGCGGCTGAAATGGCCGAGGCGCCGTTCCGCAGTGATCACTACCACGCGCTTTTCGCCATCGGCGTGGTGCTTTTTCTTTTCACCCTGTTGTTCAACCTGATAGCGGATTATATAGCGCAAAAACACAAACAAGTGGGAGCGGCAACACTATGAACGAGAAGCGACCTAGCTCGGAAATCCTGCCGACGTCCACCTGTTTGACTCCCTCCGAGGTTTCAGCAACACCGTTCAAGCCGGACACCGGACGATCTCACGTGACTGGTCGGAATCATTCTGCCATCTTGTGGCGGCATTTGGTACAAAAGGGCATGTTCGGCCTGTTTCGCGTCGCAGTACTCATCAACGGCCTTGCCCTTATCATTGTCTTGGCATTCCTGCTGATAAACGGTGCAGGTGCAATCAACTGGACCTTCCTGACCGAAGCGCCGCGGGATTCGATGACAAAGGGCGGGATTCTTCCCTGCATTGTGGGTACCTTCCTGCTCAGCTTCGGTGCGATGCTGGTGGCTTTCCCCTGGGGGGCTGCTTCAGCCATCTATCTGCATGAGTATGCAAATCCCGGCCCTGCCGTTCGCATCATCCGGATGGGGATCAACAATCTTGCCGGAGTCCCGTCAGTGGTTTTCGGACTGTTCGGCTTGGCCTTTTTTGTGACCTGGCTCAAGCTTGGGGTGAGTATTTTAGCTGGGGTACTGACCTTGGGCGCCCTGGTTTTGCCGGTGATTATCGGAACTGCGGAAGAAGCCTTGCGTGCAGTGCCGGCGACTTATCGGGAGGCTTCGCTGGCGCTTGGCGCCAGCAAATGGCAGACCGTTTACAGGGTGGTCCTGCCTGCCGCTTTCCCCGGCATGCTGACCGGCTCCATCCTGGGGATCAGCCGGGCGGCTGGAGAAACCGCGGCGATCATGTTTACAGCCGCCGTCTTCTTCACTCCACGGATGCCTTCTTCCCTATTCGATCCGGTTATGGCTCTGCCGTATCACATCTATGTGCTTGCCACCGCCGGCACCGAAATTGAAGCCACCCGTCCGTTGCAGTATGGCACCGCACTGGTATTGATCGCGCTGGTTTTCGGCATGAACTTGATTGCGATCATCTACCGGGCGCGCCTGCAGCGCCGACGGTAGGAGCATGGAGCATGGAGCAGGGAGCTTGGAGCATCGGTAGGTTGGGTTGAGAGGAGTGAAACCCAACTTGGCTGGTCGCCGGCAGATCTCCTTGGGCGTCGCTCTATGCAACCACAAGCGCATCGCCTTCGCATGAATGACATCCGGACGCCATTCGTGAATATGCTTCCAGGAGCTTGTCTGAGAATTCACTTCCCCTGTAGCGCAGCCCTTTAGGGCTGGCAATCAAAGCAGGGCGAAAGCCCTGCACTACCTATTTTGTCTTGTCGGAAAGGCTCCTACCCCCTGCCCGGCAAAACCACTCCCTGCTCCAAGCTCCAAGTTCCAAGCGCTATGCTAATTCTCGCAGTGATGCTTGATATTCACTCCCTTGACTATGAAGATGACGCTTTCCGCAATATTGGTGGCCTGATCCGCCACCCGTTCAATACAGCGGGCTGCTATAATGGTCTGAACAGACCGCTCGACGGCGGGCACTTCGGTTAGAATGTAATTGATCTGGTTTTTCAAAATGGCAGCGTTGAGCTCGTCTGCAGTGTCATCCATCTGACAGACGTCATAAGCTTGATCGGTGTTGCCATTGACGAACGCGGAAATGACCGTTTTGAGCATATCGGTGGCCGTCTCCGCCAGTTGCTCCATCTGCGGGTTTGGGGGCAAGGGGGGGCGGCTCGACAAAAAAACCGTTCGCTCTGCAATATTGACGGCCTGATCGGCTACACGCTCCAAATCAACGGCAATCCTCATGCTGCCGACAATGAAGCGCAAATCTTTGGCCAGCGGCTGATCCAACGCAAGCAATCGCAAGCAATACTTGTCAATTTCAACCTCCAGCAGATTAATTTCCTGGTCTTGTTTAATCACCCTCGTGGCGAGCTCTGTGTCTCTGGCAAAAAACGATTCCAGGGCACGTTCCAGCGCTTCTTCCGTCATTGCAGCCATGCGCAGAATGGTCATTTTGAGCTTTTCCAATTCCTGATGGAAACGGCTTTCCATAGTCCAACTCCTAGCCGAACCGGCCTGTAATGTAGTCTTCCGTCTGTCGATGTTGGGGGCGCGTAAAGAGCGTCTCGGTAGCATTCACCTCGATCAGTCTGCCCATGTAGAAAAAGGCGGTGTAATCGGAGACACGAGCTGCCTGTTGCATGTTATGGGTTACGATGACGATGGTATACTTTGTTTTCAGCTGATGAATCAGCTCTTCGATTTTCTGAGTGGCAATCGGGTCCAGTGCCGAGGCGGGCTCGTCCATGAGCAATACTTCCGGTTCGACAGCCAGCGCGCGGGCGATGCACAAACGCTGCTGCTGGCCGCCGGAGAGCCCCAGTGCGGAGTTATGCAGGCGCTCTTTCACTTCATCCCAGAGGGCTGCCTGGCGAAGGCTCTGTTCCACTCGCTCGGCCATGAAGGTCTTGTCTTTGACACCATTCACCCGCAAGCCATAGGCGACATTTTCGAATATGGTTTTCGGGAAAGGGTTGGGCTTTTGAAAAACCATCCCGATCCGGCGACGGATTGAGACCACATCAACTTTGGGGTCGTAGATGTTTTGGCCGTCCAACCAAATATTGCCTTCCACTCGGCTTATCGCGATCAGATCGTTCATCCGATTCAAACAGCGCAGGAAGGTGCTCTTGCCGCAGCCCGAAGGCCCGATAAGAGCCGTTACCATTCTGTCATAAAATAGCAGAGATATATCCTGCAGAGCGTGAAAATCGCCATAATAGAAATTCAGGTTCGCTGCAGCCATTTTAACTGTTTTGTCCATCAGAGTGTCCCTCGACCTCAAGCCACCCGCTCAGCACGGGAGAAAAATGGAAGCGATCGCCCGGTAGTCTGAAGCCCGGTTAAACAACAGAGTGTGAGCTCGGGAGAGTGAAGTGAAATGTTGCGCCTCTCCCTTCCGGTTCATTCGGGCTGGTGAGCCAAATTTTCCCGCCGTTCTTGATAAGGATGTGACGGCATATGGCGAGTCCCAATCCGGTGCTGCCCGGATCTTTGCCGCGGTGTTTTTCCACTCGATAAAAACGTTCGAAAACCCTTTGCTGATGCTGCCTGGGAATGCCGGGTCCATTGTCGCGTATGGAGAACGTGGCTTTGGCACCCGCAACCTGGCATGCCACGGTGATTTTGTCCTCCGACGGGCTGTATCTCACCGCATTCTCCAGCAAGTTGCGGAAAACCTGCACCAGTTGATCGAATTCAGCGGCTACGTACAGTTCCCGCTCCGGCAAGTGCTGCTCCAGAGTCACTTTTTTTGCCTCGGCAAACGGCAGGCATGCTTTCCATGCGACATTCAAAGCCTCTACGGCATCGACGACCGCCGTTTGCGTCTGACCCGATTGTGCTTCCAACCTGGCGAGCTGAAGAAGATCGTCGACCATCTTGACCATGTGGTCGGTGTTTCTCAGAATGACCTGAAGGAAGGAGAAAAGAGCTTCCGGATCGGGGCTCTGCTGTGAAAGAAGGGTTTCAGTGTAGCCCTTTATCGAAGTCAGAGGGGTTCGCAATTCGTGAGAAACGTTAGCCACAAAGTCTTGACGAACTTTCTCCAATCGCTTGAGCTCGCTGATGTCATGAAAAACCGCAATCGCACCGGCTCCTCCCGAGCCGTCGGCAAGTCGCACGATAGTGACGTCGTAGATGCTTTCTCCGCCTCTTAACGCAATTTGCAGCGAGTGAGGATAATCGCCCGAATCGCCGCCGCTGTTGGAAAGAACATGATCGCAGGCTTTTTGCAGATCGAGGCTCATCGTTGCCTCAAGCGGCCTTCGCCCTATATTCTGGACCGCAAATGGGATGATCTCAGCCATCGCCATATTGAGGTCTTTCAGCTTGCCTTGTGAATCGAGCACCATCAAGCCCTCTTTCATTCCGTTGAAGATGGCTTCCAGCTGCTGCTTTTGCTCGCTGATGGTCTGAATTTGCCGATCGATCAACTCCGCTGTAGTGTTAATCGATCTAGCGAGCAAGTAGAACTCATGGCCGGGCTGGAAGCGCACTCGCTGCCGGTAATCCCCTTGCCCGATTGCCTCTGTGGCGGCAATCATGGTTTGAATGGGCTTATCCAACTGGCGAATCAGTGCATAGCTGATCGCGGCTATGACCACAAAGGCGAGCAATACGGTGACGATAAAAACTTTGCTCAGGCGATTGAAGCGGCTCTTGAACGGCGAATAAGGAATAGCAACCCGCACAACGCCCGGCGCGGCCGAACTGTTCAACGAGATGGTTTCTGCCAAATAGATCAATTCTTCCTGGGAAGTGCGGCTGAAGCGGGTCGCAAAACCGGTTTCCTGCGATCGTGCCTGTATGACTTCAGGGCGGCTGGCATGATTATCGAGGCTGTCAAGATGCGAATAGGGCACCTCCGAATCCGCTGTGACCCGCCCGCCCGGTGCGATGTAGGTGATGCGAAATCCCATTTCCCTGCCGAGATCGGTCAGATACTTGTGCAGTTGGTCCGCTCTTTCGATACCCTCCTTCTGACCCAGCATCCAATGGACCAGGTGGAGGCTCTGGTCAGCGCGCTTTTGAGCCTCTGAGGAGAGCTCTTTTTTCAGGCTCTGATAATAGAACCAGCACACCAGGAGCAGCGCAGCCAGAAGCACGAGCCAGAAGCAGCACAGTATTCTCATTTTGGAAGAAAAGAGGTTTTTCATTGATTAGTCCCTGAAGCGGTAGCCTACACCCCGCACCGTTTCGACCAGATTGGAATAACGGCCGAGCTTCTGACGCAGACGCCGCACATGAGTATCAACCGTCCTGGCATAGCCCTCAAACTGATAGCCCCATACTTTGTCCAGGAGCTGATCGCGGGTTTGGACCTTGCCGCGGCTGCGAATCAATACCACCAGCAGTTTGAATTCGGTTGCGGTGAGCACAATTTGTTCCGTATCTACGGTCACTTTGTGGGCTTCCAGATCGACGCGCAGTTCATCTTCCTGCCAGATCGCCTCGGGACTCCCTTCCGCCTCGGACCTGCGCAGCACGGCCCGGATGCGCAAGATCAACTCCCTTGGACTGAAAGGCTTTACCACGTAATCGTCGGCGCCGAGCTCGAGCCCGACGATGCGGTCAATTTCTTCGCCTTTGGCGGTCAGCATGATGATGGGGATATGCTTGGTCTCGGCATTTCGCTTGAGCTCTCTGCAGACTTCGAATCCATCCAGTCCGGGAATCATCAAATCCAGCAAAACCAAATTCGGCAACTGGCGTTTCGCCAGGCTCAGCGCTTCATAACCGTCCTGGGCTGTCAAAGCATCAAAGCCTGCAGCCTCGACGTGGTACTTCAAAAGTTGAAGGATATCGGTCTCATCTTCTACGATCAAAACACTCGTTCCGGCCATATCCCGCTCCCGTCCAAACAGATCGAACATATGGATCATGCGCGAGTGACGAAACAATGAAGACTTTGTTACAGCAGTGTGACATTTTCACTAAATTTTGCCGAGATAACAACTCGAAGATTGCTATTATAGTTTTCGCTGCCTATTTGTAACATTTGACATCGATGCGGTGGATCTGTAAAGATCCCCTCGCGCCGGCCAACCTTGGCTTGCCGAACTCTTTCTTCGAGTGGAAGGGATTTCATGTTTGAGATCATACTGATCCTGGGGATTCTGGCAGGGGTGTACATGGCCTGGAATATCGGTGCGAACGACGTAGCCAATGCTATGGCCTCGGCGGTCGGCGCCAAAGCCATTACGCTGCGCCAGGCGGTCATTATCGGCGGGACGCTCGATTTTGTCGGTGCCACCGTGATCGGTTCTCATGTCACCTCGACGATTCTCCACAAGATCCTCGATTCGCAGACTCTCACCGACCCGCGCGTGATGATGCTCGGTTTGCTGGCGGCCCTCTTATCGGCCGCTTTTTGGGTTTTTTTTGCCACCTGGAGCTCATTGCCGGTCTCAACCACACATTCCATAGTCGGCGCTGTTGTAGGCTTTGGCATCATTGCCGGCGGTTTGAAGGCAATCCAGTGGGCAAAAATTCTCGCGATTATGATAAGCTGGATCATCTCCCCGGTTTTTGCAGGATTGCTCGCTTATCTGATTTTTGTGGTTATTCGGCGAAACATCCTCCGCCGGTCGGAGCCTTTTTTGGCAGCTCTTAAATGGACCCCTCTCTTTTTGGGGACCACGATCTTTATCATCATGGTCTCGCTTCTAACCAAAACGCCTCTCGGAGAGACCCTGAAGGTCGACGTGAGATCCGGATTGATCGGCTCGGCGGTTATCGCAGCGGTGACTGGTATCCTGGCAAAATCATGGCTGGCAAAAGCCATTAAGAAAGTCGAGGAGGAAGGGGTCGAAGAGATCTTCAAGCAATTTCAAATTTTGACTTCCTGTTATGTGGCGCTTGCACACGGTGCCAATGATGTTGCCAACGCTGTTGGACCGGTTGCCGGTATCTACATCATCTACAACACCCACTCGCTGACGGAGAAGATTCCGGTTCCGCTCTTCGTTTTGGTGCTGGGCGGGATCTTCATTGCCATCGGGGTTTTCACCTGGGGCTACCGGGTTATTGAAACGCTGGGATCTAAAATCACCACCCTAACGAATACGCGCGGCTTCTCGGTTGATTTTGGGACCGCCACATCGGTGCTGTTGGCGTCCAAAATGGGTCTTCCGGTCTCCACCACCCACGCGGCGGTAGGGGCCGTAATCGGTGTGGGCCTCGCCGGCGGGTTGGCGGCAGTCGATTTCAAGGTGGTCGGGAAAATAACCTTGTACTGGATCATTACGTTGCCACTCGCAGCTTTACCTTGTATGCTTATTTACAAGATTTTAGAGGCAATTTTCTTATAAGCCGTTGGAGAAGATCTATGCGTACAGCTCTGTTGAGATTATTTCGTCAATCACCCTTTGAAGGTCTGCTGCGGCACGCCGACTATATCCGCCAGGCCGGCCCCATCTTTCGACTGGCCTTGATAGCCTACCTCGACGAAAATCCGGAGGAATTTGAAAAACACCACAACCAGGTGACCATTCTCGAGAATCAGGGCGACCATGTAAAACGGAACATTCGCGGACACCTGCCGCGAGGGATCTTGATGCCGATGGATAAATTTCAGCTCATCTGGTATTTGCGCGAACAGGATAAAATTCTCGATTCCGTACAGGACGCTCTACATTGGCTTTCCTACCGCAAAACCGACATACCCGATGAAATGGTGGATGATCTTTTGCTCCTGGTAGAAAAGGTCAACGAGGTTCTCAAAGCCGTGTATCCTCTGGTTTCTTCTGCCGAGAGCTATTTTTCGAACTTTTCCGAACAGCAAAGGGAGAAGGTCAAAAAAGAGATCCGGCTGATCCGAGAATACGAGTTCGAGTCCGATCAGGTGGAACGGGAGCTGCTTTCTAACATTCTCGCGTATCCATTTGAAAATCCCACCTCTGCTTTTCATCTGGCGCGCCTGGTGGAGTACATGGGCAATGTTGCCAACCATGCCGAGAACGCCGGCGATATGATGCGCGCCATGATCGCGCGCTGAGCCGTTGGTGCCTTGCCGAACCGATCGGTTCAGCAAAACAAGCGTGACAGGCACTTCCGCAACCGATTGTCGTTGATTAAATTAGGGTTACGGAGCTGTACATAAGAGAACATTATTGCGACATTCAGGAAACGAGGAGTGCTCGATGATTCAGGAAGAATCCAATGGAAATATGCCGATGGCCGAACAATGCGATTGTTGTGGGTTCGAAACAGCGACGGCAACCGATTCGTACGATTGCCGGACCCGCCGGACTGTATTCACCCAAAGGGAGCAAGCTATCCTGGCGCGTATTCGGGAAATGAGCGGAAAAGCGAGAGATCTGAAAAAGCGGATCGACCGATTGGCTGAAGGGCCGGGAGCGCAGAGTCAGGAGCATCGCAGTGCGCTGAGCGAGTTGGAAGACCTTCGGCAGGCTCGAGCTGAATTGGAAAAGGAGCGGATTGCAGCGGCAGAGGAGCGGATGCGCTTGCTCGGTCATGCTTAAAAGACAACCGAGCAGCACCGCGGCATGCTTCCGGTGTGCGGTTTTGAGGTAGAAACACTGCTATTGTGAAAGGCTTTTCGTGCGCAGGGGAGTGCTAAAGGTCTGGAAATGATAGTCCACCAGCAGCGAAGTGTACGCGAGGTCGCCAAGGCGCCGAGTTGACACCAGATCGATGTAGTGAGTCTTACCGTCATAGTCTGGCAGTGTTATTCTTGTACCGTCTTCAAAGCCGCCTCGCTTGAACCAGATATCCGGAGGCAGGAGCCAGGTTTTTCCAAACTGTTCTTCAAAGCGAAAATAGTTTAGTGCGTCACGTGGAAATTGCACATACAGGCAAAGCTCCTGTTCCGTGGGGGGCCGTTTAAGCTCACGCTCCAGCTGGCTTCTCTTGGCTTCCAGATTCTCATCCGGTAGCTTCTGAATGCCCGCTTCGTCGGCAAGGATCTGATACCATTTCTTCCCGTCCGTGCGCTGGTGCTCCAGCACCTTCTGATAGATCCATTCCTGCGGGTCGTAAAAAGGAAAAGGGCCGTACCTGCCGAGCAGGAGACGTTTGAGGTCGTCTGATGGCTTCTCATAGCGCCCGTGGATCACATTGTTGACAGCCGTGGTCCAGAGGATCTGACTTCCGGGTGTTACCGACCAGATATTGCCTAATTCCCGGTTCACTTCGCACAATTCGCTGAACACTTCGTGAATGGTGGTTATCAAACCCAGCTTTTCGGCCTGCTCGAAAGCGATGCTGGCCGCTCCACCGGTCAGTTTGTGCCGCTTGACGGTTGGATCGAATCCCCTGTAGGGAGTCTCGAACCGCTCATACAGGCGTCTTTCTCGACGCAGGATATCGGAGGCATCCACCAGGGGCTGGACCTTGAACCCAGGCGCCTTCATTCCGTAATCGTGCAGAACCTGAATCAGACTGAGTGCCGGCGCCTGGCTGTACATTCCGCCGAAGCCGTGATCGGCCACTTCCACAATCTTGACTCCCTCCGTTACCGCAGCAATCATTCGGCCCAGATCGTTACCGTCGGTATTGTGGCCGTGGTAAGCGAGCAACAGGTTGGGGAATCTGGCATGAATAGCGCGCACCAGGGAAGCAATTCGCTGAGGAGATCCAACCGCTGAATGATTCTTGATGCCAAGGATGATCTCCTCCCCCACCTCGTTCACAAGCTCTTCGACTTTTTCCACGTAATATTGGTCCGTGTGCTCGCGCCCAGTGCTGAAGCAAATGCTCGGCATCAGCAGCTTACCGGCTTTCTGGACTTCTTCGCAAACCACCTTGAGGTTGGGCACATGGTTGAGGAAGTCATAAACACGCCAGACATCCACATAACGCGAGAACAGACGAACTGCATGGCGCAGCACGTTGTCCGGGTAAGGTCGGTAACCGAACAGGTTTCTTCCCCTGCACACAGTCTGCAAAAGCGTATGGGGCATCGCCTTGCGAACAAGACGCAACTTTTCGAAAGGATTGATTTGCTTGCGCATTAAATCAACGTGTACAGAAGCTCCTCCGGAAATCTCAAAACTGAAATATCCGCATTCGTCCCGGTAAGAGGCTACTCTCAAGGTCGTCTGAGGCATGATGCGGCACTTAAAGTCCGACTGGGAAACATCTCTTTCGTTGTTGGTCAGAAAGTATCCCGGCGTGCGCCGCAAAAAGTCCAGAATTTCCCTGCTGCTCATTTCGGGGGTGATGCGCTCGCGATCCATCATATTGGGTGTACTCCTTGAAAAGCTTTCTGCATCATGTTGCGGCTCTATATGCACGATTATGGCGATTCGGCATAGGGGTTATAACCAAGGGCGTTGATTTCAGCAACCAGTCTGGCCAGCTTCTCCATTTCCGGTATATCTTCCTGGTATTGAAGGAGCTGCGGATGAGTGTCGATGTAGGAGGTGTCAAAGCGCTGTTCGATGAAATCCGGATCGTTGACGATTTGCTTGTAGAAGGGGATCGTCGTCTTGATGCCGGCAAAAGCAAAACCGTCCAGAGACCTGCGCAGCCGGTCAACAGCTTCTTTCCAGGTGAACCCGTACACCGTCAGCTTGACCATCATGGAATCGTAGTAGCGAGGGATTTCGTATCCCTGGTAAACTGCACCATCCAGACGGATTCCATGGCCTCCCGGCGATTGATAGATCTGAATGGTGCCCGGGCTTGCCATGAAATTAGCTTTTGGATCTTCGGCGTTGATGCGAATTTCAATGGCGTGTCCGCGAAATTGAACGTCCCGCTGAGTGAGTGAGAGGGGCTCGCCTGCTGCGATGCAGATTTGTTCGCGCACGATATCCACGCCGGTGATCATCTCCGTGATGGTGTGCTCAACCTGAATGCGAGTGTTGACCTCCAGGAAGAAAAAGCGGTTTTCCGCATCGAGCAAAAATTCGACCGTCCCCGCATTCACATAGTTGGCGGCTCTGGTAGCTTCAGTGGCGGTCTGGCAGATGCGGTCCCGGACCAGAGGCGGCAGGTTTGCCGGCGCAACCTCGACCATTTTCTGATGGCGCCTCTGAATGGAGCAGTTGCGGGTGCCGAGGTGAATCACATTGCCTTGCTGATCGGCAAGGATTTGCACCTCTACATGCCGCGGCGACGACAACCCCTTTTCCAGGTAGACCTGATCGTTGCCGAAAGCCATCCGCGCTTCCGAGCGGGCCTGCTCCAATCCTTTGAGCAGTTCGGCGGTATTTTGGGCGACGCGAATGCCTCGGCCTCCTCCGCCGGCAACAGCTTTGATCATAACGGGAAAGCCGTTTTTTTCCGCAAATCGCAGAGCTTCTCGGTTGCCCTCTTCTCCGGCCGGCAGGACTTCACTTCCCGGGATTACCGGGATGTCTGCCGCCATCATAATCCGACGCGCAATCACCTTGCTTCCCATGTCACTGATCACCTGAGGAGGCGGGCCTATGAATGCCAGACCGGCTTCAGTGCACCTCTTCGAAAAGTTTGGGTTTTCCGCCAGGAAGCCGTATCCCGGATGGATCGCTTCTGCTCCGGTGGCTTTTGCGGCATGGATGATGCGCTCGATATTGAGATAGTCCTTGCGTGGGCCGGCTCCGATACAAAAAGCTTCATTTGCCCGCATGATGTGCATTGCCGTCTTGTCCGTTTCTTCATAGACGGCTACCGTCTTGATGCCAAGCTCTTGCGCCGAGCGCATGATGCGAATCGCAATTTCTCCCCTGTTGGCAATCAGAAGTTTCTTGAACATAGTTGTGCTCGCTAAATGAGGTGGTAGAAGGACTTGTCAGGTCTTTTCCTGCACCGGAACATTATTCCACATGCGGATCTTTCTCTTAGCACAAGAAGCGAACTGACATCAATGGGTGAGATGGCGTTGGAGCAAGAATTGCACGCGCAATTTCACGCTCACCGAGGCTGATGTGAGCACATGGGGGAGGGCAACAATAATGGTAGTGAGAACAATCTACAGCTGGGCGCTGAACGCTTTTCTTCGCGATCGTCGCCGGCGAGTAAGCTGATTGAGATACTCCCTGTCCAGCAGATCGCACTTGAAGGGTTTGATCACCTCATTGATTTCCCATTTGGGGCGGTTGTCATCTCTCATCAGCTCTTTGATGCTGTTCCAATACATGGAGCTGTAAAATTCGCAGTCTTTCCCCTCGTTAAAGAATTCACAGTGCTGCTGGCTGACATACTTTTCGTATTTTCTGCAATATTTAATTTTCATCTCCCTTTCCTCCTTGTCTGCGCCCCAACCATAATGATAAGCAACATCAATTTCTTGAAAATGGAAGCGTTTTTTGTGAGAAGCAGATCCGAATCGTGTCGTTGTGCAGCCCCACTGAATAACAGTTCAATTAATTGTATAATATATAACCATATCGCGAGATAAGCGCAATGTCGCAGGCGTCGAACAATTTTCCTTTACAGAGGAACGATAAAAAGCTATATAGAGTGCGCTTGCAGGCCAGTAGCTCTAACGGCTAGAGCACCGGACTCCAAATCCGGGGGATGGGGGTTCGAATCCCTCCTGGCCTGCCAGCTTTTCCATCCTGTGCAAAATGTCCCTTCTGATCAACCCGCTGCTCTTGATCTTTTTATGGTAGCAATTTACGTGCCGTAATTATACCAGACATCAATATCTCCACACTCCCTAAATTACCCTATAATCTTAACAGCTGTCATTTGCGGACCCTTTGCGGGATTCTGCAAAAGAGCTCAACAATCGCCCAAGCCGGGAAAGCGCTTCAAAAAGGCTGGGAGAGCTTCTTTTTGCTGCAAGTTTTAGCGATACTCTTTTCATGATGACAAAATTTGCTGATTATGCTTTAAATTTTAGTTGTGCCGGTGGTTCTCGGATATTTTTAAGGGAAAATACGGAGACTTCCTAGAGAACTGTTCATAGTTTTCACAGACGAAAGATTCGCCAACTTAAGGAGCTTTCCATAACTCCGCCAGGCAGCATTTCGAGTCGGAGAACACTTCGTGCTCACGCTAGGAGCTTGTCCGAGAATGCCTGCTTGTCATTTCGAACGGAGCGTAGCGCAGAGAGAAATCTTGAAAACTCGCAGTGATACGATGAACAAGATGTCTCGCCTTCGGCTCGAAATGACAGTTCTCGGACAAGCTCCTAGGAAAAGCTGAAAGGCGACCTGCAAATATGTTATGAAAGCAGAGGGCCAAGGATCGAAGAGGCGACGAACCGCGCATGTTGGATCGGCAGCTCTTGTCACCCTCGGGGGAAAAGTATTCAGAGACTGGTTACCCCGGAAATTAGCGAATCTGTCGGCATTCGGAAGCTCCTTTTCAAACCGTTACTCATAAATGAACGGGCAGAGATCGTACGTGAAGTGCTGGCTTATACACAGGACAGACAGACAAGCACTGATCAACAGACGGAGGGTACTGCACGTATGAATACCGGCGGCGAATCCCGATTCAGTCTGTACGCCTCGCTCGCAGCTGTGCTCTTAAGCCTGCTCGCGATGTTGGCGTTTGGGACCTCCGCGGACGCAGGAGAAGAGGTTACCACAACGGCTGGAGTATCCATTCTTTCCGCCTCGGAGATCGACTATCCGCCGTTCTGCGTCGTCGATGCAAAAGGGCGCGCCGCCGGCTTTTCGGTTGAACTGCTGCGGGCGGCGCTCGCGGCCATGGATCGCGACGTTGTATTCCGCACCGGCCCATGGGGTGAAGTCCGCGGCTGGTTGGAGCAGGGTGAAGTCCAAGCTTTGCCTATGGTGGGGCGAACCCCGGAACGAGAGTTCATTTTCGACTTCACCTTTCCTTATATGTCACTGCACGGCGCCATCGTGGTGCGGCAGGGCACAACCGATATCCAGGGCCTGCATGATCTGAAAGGACGACAGGTAGCTGTAATGAAAGGGGACAATGCCGAAGAGTTTCTCCGGCGGGAGGACCGCGGCATTGAGATCCGCACAACGGCCACTTTTGAAGAGGCTCTACGCGAGCTTTCAAACAACCGCCACGACGCCGTTGTCGTTCAGCGGTTGGTGGCCCTGCGCCTCATTCAGGAAATGGGCCTCACGAATCTGAAGGTCGTCAAAAAGCCCATCGAAGGCTTTCGTCAGGATTTCTGCTTTGCCGTAAAAGAAGGCGACCGGGAAACGTTGGCCCTCCTTAACGAAGGCCTCGCCCTGATCATGGCGGACGGGACCTACCGCCACTTGCACGCGAAGTGGTTTGCCACCCTGGAGCTTCCGACTCATCGCCGCATCGTGGTCGGCGGTGACTACAACTACCCGCCTTACGAGTATCTCGATGAAAGCGGTCGTCCCGCAGGCTATGTTGTTGAGCTCACACGGGCCATCGCCAGGGAGATCGGGCTCGACATTGAGATCCGTCTCGGCCCGTGGTCTGATGTTGTGCAGGGCCTGGAAAAGGGCGAAATCGATGTGATTCAAGGGATGTTTTATTCCTCCAGGCGCGACCTGCAATTCGATTTCACGCAGCCGCACCTGGTGAGCCATTACGTCAGTGTGGTGCGCAAGGGTGAGGGCAGCGCGCCGACCCGTGTTGAGGAGCTTAAAGGCAAGCGGATTGTCGTGCAGAAAGGCGACATCATACTTGACCTCCTGGCGGAAAACGGACTGGGCGGACAGGTGTCCCTTGTCGAAACGCAGGAAGATGTGCTGAGGGAATTGGCTGAGGGAAAGCACGATTGCGCCCTGGCAGTCCGGATAAGTGCGCTGCATTTGATCAAGAAGCGCGGATGGATGAATCTGAGCCTGGGGCGGCGGCCTGTATTCGCAAAAGAGTATTGCTACGCAGTCTTGAACAATCAGAAAGCCCTCCTGGCTTCGTTCAGCGAAGGATTAAAGATCTTGGAGGAAACCGGCGAATACCGGCGCATCCGCGAAAAGTGGCTGGGTGTTTACAAGGAAAGACCGCTTTTGATCATCGACGCCCTGCGCTATTCCGCCATGGTATTTATTCCTCTGCTGCTGATCTTGTTGGCGGTTTTCCTCTGGTCGTGGTCATTGCGCAAGCAGGTGTCGTCTCGGACCGCGGAGCTGCAGGACGAAGCGACGCGGCGGCGCATCCTGGTCGGTCAATCAAGAGACGGGATCGTTGTTCTAGACCGGAATGGCAAAGTCTACGAAGCGAACCAGAGATATTGCGATATGCTCGGCTACTCTACGGAAGAAATCAACCGGCTCCATGTTTGGGATTGGGACGACCAATGGACGCGGGAGCAATTGTTGGAAATGGTGCGATCGGTGGACGAAGCAGGCGATTTTTTTGAGACCCGCCACCGACGCAAGGACGGCACTTACTTTGAGGTTGAGATCAGCACCAATGGGGCTGTCATAGGAGGCGAAAAGCTGGTTTTCTGTGTCTGCCGGGATGTTACCGAGCGAAAGCGCGCCGAGGAGGCACTGAGGGAAAGAGATGCCTTCATCCGGACTGTTTTGGACAATCTCCCCGTAGGTATCGCTGTAAACTCGATCCATCCGCGCGTAAAATTCGAGTACATGAACGACAATTTCCCCCGGTTCTACCGTACGACAAGGGAGGCGCTGGCCGATCCCGACGTTTTTTGGGACGTTATTTACGAAGACCCGCAGACCAGGGATCAGATCAGGCAGAAGGTGTTTGAGGATTGTGCCAGTGGTGATCCTGAGCGCATGTATTGGGTGGATATACCGGTTGCCAGAAAGGGAAAAGAGACCACCTTCATTACCGCCCGTAACATCCCGTTACCTGGCAAAGAACTGATGATTTCAACCGTTTGGGACGTTACCGCGCGCAAGCAGGCCGAGATTGAGGTACAGCAAAGACAGGCCATGTTGGCGAGGACTGAAGGCATCGCTCATATTGGGAGCTGGGAGTGGGAGGTTGCAGCCGATACCGTTACATGGTCGGATGAGCTTTTCCGCATGTTCCAGCTCGATCCGGCCAAGGGGGCGCCCTCTTTGGCAGAGCATGCGGAGCTGTTTCACCCCGAAGACATGCTGCAATGGCGTGAGGCGGTGGAATCTGCGATGGCGTGGAGAGCGCCCTACGAACTGGAGTTGCGTGCTCTCAGGGCGGACGGAACGGTGCGGTATTGTCTAGCCAGAGGTTATCCGGAGACTGGAGGCAATGAGAAAGTCGTCCGCCTCTACGGCTCTCTTCAAGACATTACGGAGCTAAAGCTGACCCAGAAACGAATCGAACATCTGAACAAAGTTTTGCGGGCGATTCGTGATGTGAATCAGTTGATCGTTCGCGAGCGCAACCGCGACATGTTGATCCGGGAGGGCTGTCGGCTCCTGGTGCAAAGTCGCGGCTACGGCTCCGCCCTGATCGTGTTGACGGATGAACGCGACCGACCCATTCGCTGGGCCGCAGAGGGCATCGGTGTCGCCTTCGAATCACTGGTTACCGCGCTCGAGCAAGGCGAACTGTCCCCTTGCTGCCACCACGCCAGGCTTGCGGAAAAGGTCGTATTGGTTGCAGATCGGAAGGTCATCTGCGGCCAATGCCCCACTGCTGCGGAATGTGTCGAAACCGATTCGCTCTGTATTCGCCTGGTCCATGACGGTGCCGCCTTCGGTTACCTCATCGCAGCGGTTGAACACGGCTTGGGCGCGGACCTTGAGGAACAGAGCCTTTTTGTCGAAATAGCCGAGGATCTGGCCTATGCATTAAGTGTTCTGAGAATGGAAGAAGCTCGCGAGAATTCCGAGCGTGAGCGCAAGTCTCTGGAAGCCCAACTGCGGCAGGCCCAAAAAATGGAAGCCATAGGCGCCCTGGCAGGTGGGATCGCCCATGACTTCAACAACATTTTAGGGATCATATTCGGTTATACCCAATTGGCGCAAATGAGAATCAACGGCCTTGGCGCCAATGTGATAAGAGACGACCTGGAGGAAATCTTAAAGGCGGCCGGCCGCGCTAGAGAATTGGTGAGACAGATCCTTACCTTTGCGCGAAAAAGTGTGCATGAACGGATTCCTGTGGAAGTGAGTCTAATCATCAACGAAGCGGTCAAGCTTCTGCGGGCGACAATTCCGACAACCATCGATATTCAAACGACAATTCCGGCAAAGGTTTATCCGGTTCTGGCCGATCCCACACAAATTCATCAATTGATCTTCAACCTTTGCACCAATGCTGTTCATGCCATGGGAGAAGAAGGCGGTGTTCTGAGGATTAAGCTGGAAAGTGTGGAGCTTGATTCTGAGCTGACGTCCAAGCATTTCGACCTTAATGCAGGTTCGTATGTCAAGCTGAGCGTAGAGGATACCGGGTGCGGAATCAGTCCGGCACTGCTTGACAGAATTTTCGACCCCTTCTTTACCACCAAAGAAGAGGGCAAGGGAACCGGCATGGGGCTTGCCGTGGTTCACGGCATCGTGACGTCTTACGGCGGCTCGATCTCAGTTGACAGTCGAGTCAGCCAGGGAACCACTTTCGATATCCTTCTGCCCGCAGCAAACGGTGAAGTTGCCAAAGCGGCAGGTGTAAGGGAAACGGTGTCGACCGGAAGTGAGAAAATTCTGTTTGTAGACGACGAGGAGTCTTTGACCAAATTGGGTAAGCTGTTGCTTACCCGGCTCGGTTACCGCGTTGAAGCTGAAACGAATCCAATGAAGGCGCTCGAATTGTTCAAGGCAGACCCGCAAGGCTACGACCTTGTTATTTCGGATATGTCAATGCCGGGTATGACTGGAGTCAAACTGGCCGATGAATTGTTGAAGACCCGCCCGGATATCCCTATCATCATCTGTACCGGCTTCAGTGAAAAGATTGACAGAGCCAGAGCCAGAGCTGCAGGCATTAGCGGATACATCGAAAAGCCTGTTTCACAGAAGGAGATTTCTCGGCTTATTCGAAAGGTGCTGGACAAGGGGCAGAGCGGCTAATCATTGACAATCGTTTTGCATCCAATCATGGGGCGGTGCGG